>FUFK010042441.1_pt1 | contig 272699 bp, 236 predicted proteins | sample 1021851 | NCBI WGS metagenome assembly FUFK01 (sample SAMEA51879418, study PRJEB19060) | metagenome | reverse complement strand
ACACCGTTGTCGCAGGCGCCTCGTTCGAAGAGTGCATGGCATATGCATACTACGAGGACTACGAGATGAACGGCCAGACCTTCACAGGCTGCTACAACACCGTAACACACACCTTCACTATGGTTAGTCAGGCGGAGTGCGAGGCGTACATGTGGACACCCGCGGTAGACATCGCGATGACTGCAAGTGCTACAACGATCCACAACTCTCTCGTTGCGGCACTAGCCCAAGCCGACCTAGTCGCAACTCTTCAGGGGGACGGGCCGTTCACGGTCTTCGCACCAACAGACGATGCGTTCGCTGCTGCCGGTATTGATCTGGAGGCTTTGGACACGGATGAGGGCAAAGCTGCCTTGACCGACATACTGCTGTACCACGTGGTCGCAGGCGAGGTGCCCTCCTCTGCAGTCACTGACGGGCTGGTTGCGGCTGCAGTCAACGGAGACGATCTCTCCTTCACAGTCGGCGACTCAGTCATGGTCAACGACGCAACCGTCGTTCTAGCAGACGTCCCAGCGTCCAACGGCGTCATTCACGTCATCGACAAGGTGCTGATGCCACCAGCCGACGAGCCAGTCCTCCCAGATGGCTGTGATTATGTCGTAGGTGTCGATGATTCTGGCTACGCCTATGACGCCCCAGATTTGGCTATCGACGTCGGACAGACAGTATGCTGGATTTGGGAAGATGAGTCCATGGCTCATAATGTAGCTCAGATCGAGAACGAGGGAGATACCAGTAGGATGCTAGGAGGCAAATACAGTGGAATGTCAATGACATCTGTCGATTACAGAGTCACATTCGACAAGGACCAGACCTTCCTGTACATCTGCGAGCCTCATGCTACGATGGACATGGTCGGCAAGGTGGTCGTTGGCACTGGAGTCATGGAAGTAGTCGATGAACCAGACGATGACACTGAAAGCAACAGCGTCCCTGGATTCACTGCAGGACTATCTGGAATGGCATTAGCCGCCGCTGTCATCATGTTCGGCGGAAGAAAGTCAGAGCTGTAGACGTAGCAAGCCCTTCACTGGGAGAAGACATCCGGCTTCCATGCCGTGATTCTCCCGGTGAAGGCACTAGTCATCACAGTTAGTGGACTGGCTAGGTACAATTTCCCCGGGCCAGATCTTCCTTGGAAGTTCCTGTTTATCGCCGATACAGTGACTTGTCCAGAATCCTCACTAACCCCGGGTCCAGCGCCAATACAAGCCCCACAACCCGGATCAATCAGCTTCACTCCAGCTTTCTTGAAGGTCTCGGTCCATCCTCGCTTCTCAGAAAGATCCTTGACCGACTTCGATCCAAACTGAATGTAACAATCTACCCCATCAGCTACCCTCAGACCTGCTTCAAGAGCCGCTTCACATACCATGGCGTAAAAGGAGAAATCATCGTCCTTACCCGCTGTACAGGAGCCGGCATATGCGATATCTATCCTTACTTCACCGATTTCGTCTATGTAAGCGCCATTTGTCGGATCTGATGGGACACCCTCATCAGGGTTTCCGGGATGAGCTACCATTGGGCGAATCTCTGAGAGGTCAATTTTGTGATTCCCACCGTCATAATGTGCACCTTCATCAGGAGATACAAACGAATTCCTTATTCCCTCTTCCGTAAGATCCGGCCTCTTTTTCATCAACCAATCCACAGTCCTATCATCTGCCTCACAAATCCCTGTCTTTGCACTACATTCCGTTGCCATGTTGCAAAGCGTCGCCCTTTCATCCATGGACAGACTGGCCAGGCCAGGCCCGCCGAACTCCATACTCCTGTCTAGGGTCTCAGAATTCGCTGCATACTTCCACAAGATATGCAATATCACGTCCTTTGCTGTACAACCAGGATCTAATTCACCGATTAGCTCGAATCTTATACTCTCAGGGACATTCACGAATGAAAACTGATTGTGTACAAGATTCGCATATTCAGTAGACCCAACTCCGTAAGCCAGAGCATTTGACGCTCCTCCCATACAGGTATGTGAGTCCGTAGCTTGTATGAAATCTCCAACGTCTATGAATTCCTCTCTTGCTACCTGATGGCATATGCCAGGACTAATCCCTCCGACAGCGGAATAGTCTCGGACCCCTGTGTGAACTTGAAAATCTACCTGCATATCTCTCAAGGTCTGGATTTTTCCCTCGAACCTTCTAAACCTATCAACTCCTGTCGCATACAGAAGATGGTCCTCAAATACCGCGAATTTACTGGGATTAGGTAGTGAGTAGTCAACTCCATATTCCTCAGACAGGAAAGTATGCACCTGTGCCGTAGTGAACTCATGTGAGTATCCCCCATCAACTTGTGCGAGGACAGCGTCTCCGGGTTTCACGAATTGAGATCCTCCCTGTCGACTCAGTAGTTTGGACGCAATCATCTTCTCAACCATATTCATCGGTCTTTCTTCACAAACATTGCTAGGTAACTCAATCTCTCCAGACTTCAGCTTCTTAGCAAATGGTAAGATGCCACCGCTTTCCAAAATGAGCTTACTAATTGGATCATATCCACTACTGAACTCAGAAAGCGGAATACTCTCTCCTTTTTGCAACCTTTCGAGCATTGAGTGATTGCCCATCAACTGACCTAGATTCAAGTTGTTCCTCTCATGAATTGGTGCGAATGACTCAGCGATTACTATTCTTATCCCCGACCACCTTTCGCACTGTGGAGCAGTCTCTCTACTTGATCCAGTGCCCTTCCTGTGTCCTGAGACAATTACCTCGAACCCACCGTCTTTCAAGGCCCGTGGCTTAAACACCCTACTCCCTCCATGTATAAGCCCAGCATATGCGTTCTCAGCTATCTCCGAGGGTTCATGATCGAAGCATACCCATGCAGGAGTCATAACGTCTGTATTTATGTCATCCAGTAAATCATCGACTGTCAAATCGGACATTTTGAGATCGAGACCATTGTAGAGCTGCTCTCTGATTAGTTCCAAATCCTTCGTCAGGAACAATACTCTCTTTCCGGGAGTCAGACTGATATTTTCAGGAGGCCAGTGTTCGCTAATCTCATCACCTCACCTATTCTTCCAGCGGTCGGTTCTATTTCACGGTTCTCAATAACATAGTCAATTGATCGATAAGATTGGATGAGAGGTGCCAGAATCTTAGTTATGTTAAATTTAAATAATATACGCTTTCGGGAATTAATACCTTTCCCAAGGAAGGAGACTAAAAAATGGCTGATTATTTGGTTGAAGACACTGTAAAATGCAATGAATGTGGTAGCAGAAACCTGCTAAGAGATGAGACCCGTGGGGAGGTCTGTTGCGAGGACTGTGGAGTGGTTCTTGAGGACAAAGTAATCGANCAAGGCGCCGAATGGAGAGTTTTCAGCCCGGAACAAGGTGATCAAAGGGCAAGAACGGGTGCTCCGATGACAGTCATGCTCCATGACAAAGGACTGTCAACAGATATCGATTGGCAGAACAAAGACTACTCAGGAAAGTCAATTTCCAGCAGATACAGAAGCCAATTCTACAGGATGAGGAAGTGGCAGAAGAGGTCGAGGGTAAGTAACGCTACCGAGAGAAATCTAGCAATGGCACTGGCTGAGTTGGACAGGATGGCTAGTAGACTAGACCTTCCAAAGTCAATCAGAGAGGCCGCCGCTGTGAATTACAAGAAGGCTGTAGAAGCACGTCTAATCAGGGGGCGGTCGATCGAAGGTGTAGCAGCGGCTAGCTTGTATGCGGCCTGCAGACAGTGCAAGAACCCACGAACTCTCGATGAGATAGGAGAGGCCAGTCGAACAGGAAGGAAGGAGATAGGTCGAACTTACAGATTCATGGTCAGGGAGCTTAAGATGAAAATTCCTCCAACAAAGCCGGAGGATTACATCCCACGTTTCTGCTCGGGACTAGATCTCGATGCTGAGGTTCAGGCTAAGGCCTACGAATTGATTAGTGCCGCACAAGAAAAGGAGCTTACGAGTGGCAGGGGGCCCACAGGAATCGCCGCCTCGATCATATACATCGCAAGTGTCCTCTGTGGCAAGAGGAGAACACAGAGAGAGGTGGCGGAGGTTGCCGGTGTCACCGAGGTCACCATCAGGAACCGCTACAAGGAGCTTATACAGAATCTCAACATAGAGCTTGAGATATGAGGCCTTATGTCGAGAAGACAAGCTCAGGCTCTCATCTGGGAAAGTTGTGAAAAATTAATCAGGGAATTTGTGGAGGCAGCTTTTCTGTCTTCGCCATTGCCGAACCCTCCATTGGAACTTCCAGACTTCCCAGCTATAGTCCCAAAAAGCTCAGAGGCATTGGTTGACCAGTCAATAGGAATCTATCTTATTGACAAAGCTGGTTTCAATCATCGATTATCAACCATCGTAAGTGAGAGAGTTCCTGACCATGTCAAGAGGAACATAGACCCTGAAAGCGCCAAGGAGAAGTGGATGTCAAGAAATGTGAACAGCATATCTGAAACCCTAATCTGTAGGATTTCAAGAGATTGGCTGTCAGCCTCTCTGGACGAGGACTCTCCGGATACTGATCGATGGTACATGGGAGTATCTCTACTAATCGGACTGGCCATCAGTGGCTCAGAGGTTGCAAGGAAGGAAGGACCTCATTTGCTCAGCTCTATTGCAATGGCAAAGAAACCCGGAACGTGGTCAAGAAAGACTTCCGGGCCTCATCACATAGGATGGTCTCCTGTGGGTACTTTCGAATCTATAGATCCGCCCCACCCCTCAGGAGTTCTAGCTGCCTCAAATATTTTGGATACTTTGGCACGGGCCCCTCCCTCGTCATTACAGGTCCTTCCTTTTTGGTTGGAGGATCTGACTGTCAATAAGCAGTTATCCGAACTACTGCAGGTCCAAAGAAGGCTACTCGATCTTTTGGATGGAGACTTGGGAAATTGTGAGCCTGTAGTCAGGGCTGCAATCCAATTGCTATCCTGTAGCCCGTCGGAATCCTCTGAGATTCTCATCAAGGCTTCTCGGCACGATAACGTGCAGACACGTAGAGAAACGGCCTCGTCTCTTCAGAGAATAGCCTCCGATGATTTCAGTTTGGCCCTCTCTCTGATGGATGACCTACTTGGGGACCCGGACTCAGATGTAAGGGTGATATCTGCTACCTACTTGTCCTCTCTAGTAAGGTCCGATACTCACTTATTCATCGAAAAGGCGAAACCTGTACTGGAGAGGGCTGAGATCAGACTCACAAAGAGGATAGTGGAATCTGCAATTAGGGAGTACCTATCCCTTGACTCATTTGATGGAGCCGGGCTTCTCCCTTTGGCGTGGGCTTCATCCGACCAATCAACAAAGTCCAAGTTGGCTGGCTTAATTATTCAACAATCAGAAGCAAATTATGAAGGATTCACAGAAACATGTAGGAGATTCAGGGAAATTAGCAACGACACATTTAACGATCTGAAGTCATTTATTCTAAGAAGGGACAGCTCAATGGAGAAGAAGCTTCCAATGCTCCAAGATTAGGAACATCCAGTAGTAGCGCCACAGTCGTTACACTTCAGACAAGTGCCGTTCCGGACCATCTTACTACTCCCACAGTCACCACAGATATCACCGGTAAATCCCGCCTCCCTAGCTAGTCTGTATGCCCTTGCTTCAGCGCTCTCGGTTGGAGGGATTGCATCAAGAGTAAGCTGTACCTCCCTGGTTTCCCCCTGTGTTCTCATTACCCCTTCATTAGTTATCTCAGGCTTTGAAATGGTGAATGGGTCTAGGTCTTCCGCACCTACGTGTGCTAGATCCTCCCTGCCGGCATACTCTATGGCAAGCTCTCTGAAGATCCAATCCACTAGGCTCGAGGCCATCTTGACTCTACCGCTCCCTCCTTCTACCATTCCACTGGGCTCGAATTTCTGGAACGTGAATACCTTGACGAAGGCCTCTAGTGGAACTCCGTGTTGAAGCCCGATTGAAACTGCAATCGCGAATTGATTCAGCATAGCTCTCCACGCGGCTCCCTCCTTTGAGGTAACCAGGATAATTTCACCTAGCCTGCCATCTGGATACTCCCCTGTGATCAACCTAACACTGTGTCCACCGATCCTCGCCTTGACGTTATCGCCCTTCTTTTTGTCAGGAAGGGGCTGACGGGTGGCGATGTAATCTACGAATGACTTGGCCACAGGAATAGCCGCCTCTTGAGGAACAGGAAGCGCCTCAACCACCTTCTCGACCATTGCTGAGACAGCCTCGTCCTCCTCTTCGTCTTCCAAGGATGTCGTATCAACCAGCTGATTCATCAGGGGCTGGGATAGCTTCGAGCAGTCACGGTAGACTGCACAAGCCTTGATCATGGTCTCATGGCTTAGATCGTATGCTGCTCTAATATCCTCCACAGTTGAGTCTGAGGGCATGTTGATGGTTTTTGATATAGCACCTGAAATGAATGGCTGAGAGGCCGCCATCATCAAAACATGTGCCTTCCAATCTATCGCCCTCTTGCCATATTTTCCGCATGGCGTGGCACAGTCAAAGACGGGAAGATGTTCATCCTTCAGTCCAGGAGATCCTTCTATGGTCCCTCTTCCGAAAACATGGTCGTTTGCCTCGTCAATTTCAGATGGAGAGAAGCCGAGGTGGTCTAGGACATCGAACCACGGGTCGTCACATTGCTCTTGGGACATGCCTAGAGATTCCTTGCAGAAGTCAGTACCGATTATCGATGGAGCGAAAGCCCCTTTGATACCGAAAACATCTGCCATGCTCGAGTTTATGCTCGAGATGACCTCCTTCGTGAATCCTAGCTCGTTGAGTCTGTCTGAAGTCAGGTGGGGACAACCGCTCAGGCTCATTGTTCCCATAATGTATTCCATTATTCCGTTGATTTTTGACTTGGAATATCCTAGTCTCTTCAATGCAGCGGGAACACCGTTGTTGATTATCCTCATCGAACCGCCTCCTGCTAGAGTCTTGTATTGGATTAAGGAGAACTGTGGCTCGACTCCTGTCGTATCAGCTCCCATCACAAGCCCTATCGTACCTGTTGGTGCAATGACTGTTGTCTGAGCGTTTCTGTATCCATGTTCCTCGCCTTCCCTGAGTGCCCTATCCCATGCCTCTCTGGCCGCACCAAGCAAATCCTTCGGACATTTCTTGGCGTTGATCCCCATAGGGGTCACTGTCAGGCCCTCGTACTCGTCGTCAGGAGCATCGTAAGCAGCCCTCTTGTGATTTCTCATCACCTTCAACATACTTTCTGAGTTTCTTTCATAATCAGGGAATGGCCCTAGGAAGGAAGCCATCTCAGCACTGGTAGCGTAGGACTCTCCGCACATTATTGAGGTCAGTGCTCCACATATTGCGTACCCCCTTTCATCATCATATGGGATTCCCATATGCATCAAAAGCGAGCCGATGTTACAGTAGCCAAGACCAAGAGTCCGGTAGTCGTACGACCCCCTGGCAATCTCCTCCGATGGAAACTGGGCCATGAGTACGCTAATTTCCAAGGTCGCCGTCCAAAGCCTAACGCTGTGCTTGAAGTCCTCGATTTGAAACTGATGAGTGTCTAAATCATAGTACTTCAGCAGATTTATACTAGCCAGATTACAAGCTGTATCGTCCAGGAACATGTATTCCGAACAGGGGTTAGACCCATTGATTCGACCCGACTCGGGGCAAGTGTGCCACTCATTGATGGTTGTGTCAAATTGCACACCAGGATCCGCACAAGCCCAAGCAGTGTACGCGATTTTATCCCAGAGCTCACCAGCATCTAGGGTCTTGCAAGCTTCTGGGCTCCTGCCCTCTGCAGCGGCCTTGTCTAGCTCTGTCCTCCAGTGAAGATCCCAAGTACCTCCTTCCTTAACGGCGTCCATGAACGAATTTGGTACCCTAACCGAATTGTTGCTATTTTGTCCTGAGACAGTGACGTAGGCCTCACCCTGCCAATCTGTGTCGAAAACCTCGAAGTCAACACCTTTCCAACCCTGCTTAGCCAAGTCAACTATTCTTTGGATGTGTGGTTGTGGAACGGAGTCTCGGATTGCCCTCACCATGGCCTTCTTCAGACTTGGGTTCTTGTTTTGGTCGAACCTGCTCTCACCTTCCTCACCATCCCATATGGCCTCCATCAGTGAGTTGGCATGCTTCTGCAGAATGTTACTACCAATTACCAGAGCAGACACCTTTTCCTCTTCACTACTCTTCCAATCGATATACTCCTCTATGTCAGGATGATCAAGATCCAGAGTCACCATCTTGGCAGCTCTTCTGGTGGTCCCACCAGACTTGATGGCACCTGCGGCCCTGTCCCCTATTTTCAGGAAGGAGAGCAGTCCAGACGAGCTCCCTCCTCCAGAGAGAGGCTCACCAGCTCCCCTAATCTTCGAGAAGTTTGAACCTGTTCCAGAACCATACTTGAATAACAGAGCCTCCCTATTCCATAGGCCCATGATGGAGTCTCTTCCTCCTACCAGTGAGTCACCGACGGATTGGATGAAGCATGCATGGGGCTGGGGGTGTTCGTAGGCATTGACAGAGTACTCCAGCTCGCCAGTCAGAGGGTCGATGTATGTGTGTCCCTGAGCAGGGCCTTCTATCCCATAGGCCCAGAAGAGACCCGTATTGAACCACTGTGGGCTGTTCGGGGCAGAACGCTGACTAGCTACAAGATAGCACATCTCATCGAAATAAGACCTGGCGTCTGCCTCGCTTGCGAAGTAACCATGCTTCCATCCCCAATAGGTCCATGTCCCAGCTAGTCTCCTGAAAACCTCTCTTCCATCTCTCTCTCCAGTGAATCTCTCTTCAGCTTTGAGTGACTCCAGCTTCTCATGATCGGGCTCACTCCTCTGTAGCCATACCGGGACCCCCTCTTCAGCTACTTTTCGTAGGTGAGCTGGGACTCCAGCTTTCCTCAGATATTTCTGAGCCAGTACCTTCCCAGGGACTCCGGAGTATCCTGAAGGGAGCTTGACCCCAGTAATCGATTCTGCCATTGAACCATCGGGATTTCGTATCTCTGCATCCATTTCAATCCAGTCGAACTTTCCGAAGGGATCCTCACCAGCGGATGTGAATCGACGCTCAACTACCAAGCCTTCCTCAGCCTTTCCTTCATTTTTTGTCCCCTTAATTTTCTGTTGCATTCTCTCAATCCTCCCGTTCTCTAGCTCTCTCCATACACGTCCCGTGGCGCAAGGGATTCCGTCATCCGGATGGGGGGTGTTTAATGATTGGTATAGCCAAGCACGCTGAAGATGCAGAATCAGAATAAATTCTAACTTTGGGAAGCGGAGAAATTTGATATTTCTAAGCTTCAAGTTCCAAAGACCATCCGAGACTTGCTCCTGATCTGGTAATCATGATTCCAACACTACAGTATTTCTCATGACTACTTTCTATCAGCCTCCTTACGAGCTTCTCGGGGACATCCCCCTTCACTATGTACCTCATATTAATCGAAGTGAATACTCTTGGACTCTCATCGGCCCTGACGGACTCAATTTTCACGGTCGCTGAATCGATGTCACTCGCTCTTTCCTTGAGACCGACAATAACGTCAATCAGTGAACAAGCTGCATGAGAATGCAACACCATCTCCATCGGACTTGGGGAGGACTCCCCGTATATCCCGAAAACCTTCCCACCGGATGTAGTACCTACATACCCCTCATCTGCCGTCCATCGCACTTCTCCATCCATAGCCAGGTCCAAGGGATACTCCTCTTCAAGGGTTGGCTTCATGAATGTCCGTACGTTCGGAGGTATGGGTATGATGACGCAGGGCTCAATAATAACACTCTTGGATGGACAATTGCAAGTTCCAGAAAATCCCATCATACACTACATTGAAGGGGATGGAATAGGTATAGACATAACTCCTGTAATGATAAAAGTCGTAGATAATGCAGTCAAAAAGGCATATGGGGGCTCTAGGAATATTTCTTGGTCAGAAGTATTGGCTGGACAGAAGGCATTCGACTCCACCGGTGAATGGCTTCCTAACGAGACACTAGAAGCGATGCGCAACGGACTTGTCTCGATCAAGGGACCTCTCACGACCCCTGTAGGTGGAGGAATAAGAAGCCTCAATGTTGCACTCCGTCAGAAGCTCGATTTGTTCGCTTGCGTCAGGCCTGTAAGGTGGTATGAAGGGACCCCCAGTCCAGTTAGGGATCCGGGGGCGGTAGACATGATCATCTTCAGGGAGAACAGTGAGGACGTATATGCAGGGATCGAATGGGAAGCAGGTACCCCGGAGGTCGGGAAGGTGATACAATTCTTGCAGAATGAGATGGGGGTGGACAAGATAAGATTCCCAGAGACCTCGGGAATAGGAATCAAACCAATCAGCTCCGAGGGAACAGGAAGGATAGTTAGAGCGGCAATCAAGTACGCAATAGATAATGACAAAGACTCAGTTACACTAGTGCACAAAGGGAACATCATGAAATTCACAGAAGGAGGGTTCAGGGATTGGGGGTATAAACTGGCCCGGGATGAATTTGGCGCAGAGCTTCTCGAGGGTGGCCCGTGGTGCACCTTCAAGAATCCAAAAAACGACAGAACCATCACTATCAAGGATGTAATTGCCGATGCGATGTTACAACAGGTACTTACCCGACCGAGGGAATACGGAGTTTTGGCCACCATGAATCTGAATGGCGACTATATTTCAGACGCTCTCGCAGCACAGGTAGGAGGAATCGGTATTGCGCCAGGCGCCAACATAAACTATGATACTGGAATCGCGATATTCGAGGCCACCCATGGAACCGCACCCAAGTACACCGGTCAAGACAAGGTGAACCCCGGGAGCCTAATACTCTCAGCTGAGATGATGCTACGTCACATAGGATGGACGGAGGCGGCGGATCTAATCGTCAAGGGAATGGAAGGGGCAATTTCTGCTGGCACGGTTACATATGATTTCGAGAGGCTGATGGACGAGGCCACACTGCTCTCATGCTCGGGTTTTGGCGATGCGGTAATCTCTCACATGTGAGATGGTACAGTGAGGAAACACATCAAAGAGGATCCGGAACTCATTAGAGAGAGAATCTTGGAGATGGCCAAAGAGGCTGAGTCCAAAGGCAATCCTCTAACCTGGTTTGAGGATCTATACAGCTCTTCGGAAGGAAACGAGGAAATGATTCCATGGTCCAACGGGGAACCGAATCACCTCCTTGTCGAGTGGTTGGACGGGGAGCCTCCGCAAGGAAGGGCACTTGTGGTTGGATGTGGCCTAGGGGAGGATGCCGCCTATCTGTCAGAACTGGGATGGAAAGTAACCGCTTTCGATATCTCTCCAACCGCAATAAAATGGGCTTCCGAAACTTATGCTAATCTGGATATCGAGTGGAGAGTAGAGGACCTCCTGAAGCTACCAACGGAGTGGAAGCGGAAGTGGGACCTTGTTGTTGAGGTCCATATCCTTCAGGCCATACCCGAGGAGGTAAGAGTCATGGCCGCGCCCGTTCTTCCCAGTCTTTTAGCACCTGGGGGCAGGTTGGTTTCAGTCGGTCGTGTTGGTAACTTAGGAGTAAAAACAACAGGTCCCCCTTGGCCCTTAAGTAGGGAATTTATTTCATCTATCGGAGGGGACCTGGAGAACACTTCGCTGGCTTTACCTATCGAGTTAGTCAACGGCGAAGAGATACATCGGTACATATCCAGCTGGAAAAAATGAGACCATAAATTATAGCACAGACCTCATAGACCAGCCCATGGATATACCGGACCACATATTGGAAATGTACATCCCCGTCGACCTGGTTTAAACAAAGGCCCGGTTTATCAAATTAAAGTCGGTGTAGTAAAATTCACCTCCAGATTTAATTATCCACCCCTTCCATGGTATATCATGCCCGCAGTGATAGCCGGATACGCTAGGTCCCCATTCACCCCCGCTAAGAAAGGGGAGCTAGCTAGAACAAGACCAGACGACATAGCAGCAACGGTGATAAACGGACTAATCAAAGAAGCCGGGGTAGACCCGTCGTTAATTGAAGACTTGATAGTTGGTACCGCTTTCCCAGAGGCAGAACAGGGATTCAATGTTGCCAGGATGATCACGTTCCTTACAGATCTCCCCGAGAGCGTTCCCGGGGTGACTGTGAATAGGTTCTGTGGATCCTCGATGCAAGCAATTCATGACGCAGTAGGCAGGATTTCCATGGGCTCGGGTGAAGCGTTCATCGCAGGGGGCATTGAGTCCATGACAAGGATTCCCATGACAGGGTATAATCCCATGCCTAATCCAAAATTGGGATCCGAATACCCGGAGGCATTCACATCGATGGGAATTACCGCCGAGAACCTAGCCGAGAAGTACTCAATCAGCAGGGAAGACCAAGAGAAATTTGCGATTGAGAGTCAGAGAAGGGCCTCTAAGGCCAAGGAANGTGGATTTTTAGATTCAGAGATTATACCCGTTGAGACTGAAGGAGGTNTGGTTTCAGAAGATGGCTGTCTCCGTCCTGAAACTAATTCTGAGGCCCTGTCGGGCCTTCGTCCGGCATTCCTCTCCAATGGGACCGTGACTGCAGGGACCTCGTCACCACTAACCGATGGGGCGGCATTCGTCCTCGTGTGTTCAGAAAATTTCGCAGAAGAAAACGGACTCAAGCCTCTGGCCCGGGTCGTGAGTTCAGCAGTTACGGGATGCGCCCCCGAAATAATGGGCATTGGGCCTGTCGAAGCCACCAACAAAGCATTGTCGAGGGCTGGCCTGTCAATAGACCAGATAGACATAGTGGAGTTGAATGAGGCATTCGCAGCACAGTCCCTAGCAGTTATCGAGGAGCTGGGACTGGATTCCTCCAAGGTCAATGTTGAGGGCGGGGCTATAGCCTTGGGGCATCCATTAGGGGCAAGTGGGGCAAGAATCACAGGCAAGGCATCACAATTATTGGACAAGAATGGTGCAAAATACGCCTTGGCAACGATGTGTGTAGGCGGAGGCCAAGGAATCGCCACCGTTTTGGAGAAGATTTAGGTGTGACCATGGTTGAAGGAATCCAGAAAGTCGCCGTGATAGGAAGCGGTGTAATGGGCGCGGGGATTGCGGCCCATTGTGCCAATGCTGGATGCGAAGTCCTACTCCTCGACATAGTGCTCGATGGAGCAGAAGACAGGAACTCACTATCGAAGACAGCGATTCAGAAGATGCACAAGTCCAATCCAGAGATGCTCATGCACAAGAGGAACGCGAAGAGAATCACGCCCGGTAACATAGAGGATGATCTGCATTTGCTCGAGGATTTCGATTGGGTTGTTGAGGTGGTTATCGAGAATCTCGATGTCAAGAAAAGCCTGTATTCGAGGCTCTCTGAGAATATAGGTCCAAACACGATATTATCCTCAAACACATCTACACTCCCAAGAGCNGAGCTTACCTCTGAACTATCCGCAGATCTGTCCTCAAGATTTCTGATCACTCACTTCTTTAATCCTCCTAGATACCTCCCGCTTCTGGAATTAGTGTCAGGCCCAGAAGTCAATGCAAATGTAATATCCAGATTCACGGACTTTGCGGATCGCAGACTCGGTAAGAGGGTTACAATTTGCAATGACAGACCCGGATTCATCGGCAATAGGCTTGGGGTGTATTTCATTCAGAGGGCATTCAAGGCGACACTAGATCTCGGTCTTTCTGTTGAACAGGCAGATGCTATGCTAGGAAGACCAATTGGACTACCAAAGACAGGAGTGTTCGCCCTAATGGATCTTGTTGGTATAGACCTGATTCCACACGTCACAGAAAGCCTTCTTTCGTATCTTCCCGATGAGGATCCGTTCCACGAGATAGCTGGAACTGGCGAGGAAATAGTTCTCAAAATGATAGAAGACGGATATACTGGCCGAAAAGGAAAGGGAGGATTCTACAGATTGAATCGAGACCAAGGTAAGAAGGTCAAGGAAGCCAGAGATCTCTCCACCGGGGAATACCGAAAGGCAGACAGACGGGCCGCTTTCCCCTCTGCAAAGATGGGGAAAAGAGGGCTTACAAGTCTAATGGACTGCGATGACGAAGGGGCTAGGCTCGTAACTGACGTTCTTCTTGACTCACTTTCATACGCTGCTTACATCGTCCCTGATGTCAGCGACGACATCTACTCAATAGATGGAGCAATGAAGGTAGGATACAACTGGAAGAGAGGTCCATTTGAGATGATGGATTCCATTGGCCCCCAGTCTATTGTGGATATGCTAAAGTCCTCCGGAAAAAATGTTCCTAATTTCCTATCCCTAGCCGCTGAGAAAGGCTCTTTCTACGGCTTGGAGAATGGCGAGATAACGAGACTCTCTTCGTCAGGTGAAATGGTAGTCGTTCAACGTCCAGAGTCGACCCTGACTGTTGCCGATCTCAAAAGGAGGGGAAAACCACTCAAGAAGAACGGGTCGGCCAGCATCTGGGATATGGGAGATGAGGTGTTACTCGTAGAGTATCACACCAAGATGAACGCTATGGACCCAATGAATATTGAGATGTTAGTAAATGCTGTTGACATAGCGGAATCTGAGGATTACAAGGGCATAGTAATCGGAAATGACGCACCCAATTTTTGCGCGGGGGCAAATCTTGGTTTGGCTTTGTTCGCCGCCAACCTCGGAGCCTGGAAGGATCTTGAGGACTTCATAACCCTGGGCCAAGACACATATCAGACCCTCAAATACTGTGACGTACCTGTTGTTGCTGCCTCGGCTGGCCTTTGTCTTGGGGGAGGTGCGGAGGTTCTGATGCATTGTGACGCTGTTCAAGCCCATGCTGAGTCCTATGTCGGTCTGGTCGAGGTTGGAGTGGGGGTGGTTCCTGCGTGGGGCGGCTGTAAAGAGCTACTGGGTAGATTGGAAGACTACGGCCTTGTAACGAACGGGCCTATGGGCGCGGCAATGAAAGCCTTTGAGACCATAGGAACCGCACAAGTCGCCAAGTCAGCAGAACAAGCGAGGTCACTGGGCTTCCTGGGTCCAGATGATCAGATTACGATGAATAGGGACAGATTACTCGCAGATGCCAAAAATAAGGCCTTAGAATTGTTCGAGGACTACACCCCACCTGAGCCAAGAACATACACACTTCCAGGACCAAGTGGAATGGCTGCACTAAGTCTAGCACTTAATGACCTATCTTTGTCCGGTCAAGCCACCCCCCATGACGTTGTTGTGGCGACTAGGCTAGCAAAGATTCTGACCGGAGGAGATTCCGATATGACGGAGACCCTCGAGGAAGATGACATCCTTTCCATGGAGAAGGAGACTTTTGCTAGCCTACTCAAAAATATGGATACCTTGGATAGAGTACAGCATATGTTAGAAACAGGCAAGCCACTAAGAAATTGAGGTGAGAAATTGGTAGAATATGAAGCCCCACTGAGAGACTATGATTTTTTGTTTAACGAAGTATTTGATGTGACTCCGACCATACAGAGACTTGGGTACGATTTCGATGAGGACTTCCTGTCAATGTTGGCTGAAGGATGGGCAGACCACGCCAAAGAAGTATGGTTACCGATAAATCAGCTTGGAGACAGGGTCGGATTGAAATTTGAAAACGGCGAAATCACAATGCCCCAAGAGTTCAAGGATGCCTACAAACAGGGTATTGAGGGAGGATGGTTTTCCACGTCCACCAAGCCAGAACATGGAGGAATGGGGACCCCTATCTTCTTCCAGTCCGTAATATGGGGGGAAATTGCTACCTCCACGAATATGGCCATGAGTGTTCTTCCCGCTCTTACTCTTGGTGTCTACGATGTCTTGAATGAGCATGGGGACCAAGTCCTCGTCGACTATTTCTCATCCAATCTCGCACAAGGCCACTGGGCCGGTACAATGTGTCTGACGGAACCACACGCTGGTACCGACCTTGGGATAATATCCAGCAAGGCCATACCCCAAGATGACGGGTCATACCGAGTCACAGGAACTAAGATATTCATCACATATGGCGAACACGATATGACTGAAAATATTGTTCATCTAGTCTTGGCAAAAACCCCAGGGTCACCAGAGGGAACCAAGGGAATAACCATGTTCCTAGTTCCAAAATATCTCCCCAAAGACTGGAAATCTGGAGACCTCGATGGCCTGTCCCATGATCTCATGCAAGAACACAACGGTGTAACCTGTGCGGGAAGCGAGGAAAAAATGGGAATTCACGCATCACCTACTTGCGTCATGAATTTTGATAACAGCGTAGGCTGGAGGGTTGGAGACCTACACACGGGGATGAAGCTAATGTTTCAGATGATGAACCAAGAACGCCTTGCAACAGGGATAATGGGGTTAGGACTGGCTGAAATCGCATATCAAAATTCCCTAGCTTGGGCCAAAGATAGGAGACAGGGCAGGGATTTGAGAGGTCCAAAGGACCCCAAAGAGCCCGCGGATAATATTCTTGTCCACCCGGACGTTAGGAGAATGCTCTTAGAGGCAAAAGTCAACAATGAGGGCTGCAGAGCTCTCGCAGCCTGGACAGGAATCCTCCTAGATCAGATGCATAGTGATGATCCTGAAGAGGTTGAATACGCCTCATCTCTAGTTGCCCTATTTACCCCCATAGTGAAGGCACACTTTACAGATGTCGCCTGTGAAACAGCTAGTACCTGCATGCAGGTAATGGGGGGTGCTGGTTACTGTACAGAATATGCGGTAGAGCAGTTCTATCGTGACGTGAGAATATCCAAGATTTGGGAGGGTACAAACGGCGTCCAAGCCTTAGATCTCGCAGGAAGAAAGATTACCCAGAATATGGGAAAGAATCTGCGTCATCTTATGTGGCCATTGACCGAGTTTATCGAGGAGAACCGAGACATACCTGAGATGTTAGAATTCAACAAGCCCCTGCATCAGGGAGTCCGCGGACTCCAGCAGCTCACACTACTAATGATCGCAGAAGGGCAGGCCAATCCTCATTTCTTAGCAGCAGGTGCTACAGACTATTGTAGGTATTTTGGAAATGTTTTGTTGGCCTACATGTGGGCGAAGATGGCTAAGAAGGCAATGGAGAAGAAAGGTGATCCTTTCTACGATGCCAAAATAGCCAGTGCTCGATTCTTCTTCAAGAGAATATACCCAGAGACAGTAAGCTTAGCGGCGAAAATTCAGTCCGGACATAAGTCGGTTATGGAATACCCAACGGAGATGTTTTGATGTCAGGAAAGGCCAGTCAAGCATTAAGAATCAAATTTAAGAGATCGTCAAAGAAGGTATGGGATCTTCCTGAGAGGCCCTCGAACAGTCAGCTACTGGAACTATACGCACTATTCAAACAGGCGACTGAGGGGGATTGCCAGGACCGGGCGAGAGGCGGAATGAAAGAGAGGGCAAAGTGGAAGGCATGGAACGGTATTTCCGGAATGTCAGAGACCGAGGCCATGGAAAGATACTGCTCTATAGTCGATGATTTGAGCGGATAGTAGGTGAAAAAGTGCCTATCAACGAAATAAAATTGGATAAAGAGTACAAGTCATTGAGAGGCCGGATGAAGTTCAGAATCTTCACTGCACTATCCATGCCAGCGGCATGGTTTTCGGGGCTACGAATGGATAAGATAGACCATGAGACATGTACTACTTCGCTTCCTGGTGGTTGGAGGTCGCAGAATCCCTTCAAGACAATGTATTGGGCAGTTCAAGGAATGGGAGCAGAGCTGGCCACAGGAGCAGCACCATTCGCCATATCCAGATCCATGGATGAAAGGCTCAGGATGTTCGTCGTCGGTACAGAGGCCAAATTCGTGAAAAGAGCCAAGGGAAGAATAACATTCACCTGTAACGATGTTGCCAAGGCCAGAGAGGCCATCGAAGAGAGTCTGAGCACGGGAGAGGCAGTGGAGATCGACCTAAATTCACAGGGAAAGGACTCCACAGGGGACATTGTATCGGAATGGGTCTTCAAGTGGAACCTTCTCGTCACTAACACGGAGTGAGTAGATTGGTAGAGACAAGATTGACCGAGCATGCGGGAGTTGAATACCCAATAATCTGCGGAGCGATGTATCCTTGTTCCAATCCAGAACTGGTTGCCGCCGCCTCTGAGGGAGGGGGAATCGCAATAATTCAACCAGTGTCTCTTACAATGGTCCATGGATACAACAAGCCAGATACAAAAGAGGGTTTGAGAGTCGCAATTCGATACATCAGAACCTTGACAAATAAGCCGTTGGGATTCAATGCGCTTATAGAAAAGGGAAGCGATAAGTACCTCCAAAGAATGTCTGAATGGATAGATATAGCGCTTGAAGAAGGAGTGAGGTTTTTTGTGACTTCTTTAGGAAAACCCGATTGGGTATGTGAGAAGGTACATGAGAAGGGAGGGTTCGTCTATCACGATGTCACTAACAGATTTCATGCTGAGAAGGGAATACAGTGCGGTGTTGACGGATTGATTTGCGTCAATAACAGGGCAGGGGGGCATTTGGGAGAGATGAGTATGGAAGAGATGTACAGCGATCTTGCCGATCTAGGGGTTCCTCTGATTTGTGCTGGAGGGATTGGAAGCGAAGTTGAGCTGAACCAAGCTCTGGAGATGGGATACGACGGAGTTCAAATGGGGACCAGATTCATAGCAACTCATGAATGCACTACTCCACAGGACTACAAGGATGCAATCGTAGCCGCAAAAGAGGACGATATTACGTGGACGACTAAGCTTACTGGGGTCCCAATAGCTGTAATCAGTACGGATGGAAAGAATAAGCGAAACAACTGGTTAGTCAGAAGGCTTCTGAACGGTAGGCTAAAGCACAGGGTAAGAGTTCTGATTACGGGAATATCGTTCTGGAGAATGAGAGCTTTCGCCAAGGGTAAGAAGAAATCGTCCAAGGACCTATGGTCAGCTGGAAAGAGCGTGGAGTCGGTTAACAGCGTGGAGTCGGCTACTGTGATAATGGAGAGACTAGGGGAGTCTGTATTGAATAATACCAGACTTCATTGACCTAGATAGGCCAGTTTGTTAAGTTGTTGAACATCTCCTACTACTCCAAATCCGAACTCCTCCTCAAGAGCCCTGGATACCAGCTTGAAGTCCGAGTCTCTGGTTGCGACAACCACGCTACCGACTCCTGAAGTGAAAGACTCCGCAATACGGGCGCCACTCTTCATTATCTCACAGTCACCGTCTTCTGGATAGATGGCCTCTCCATCAATCTCTGTCCTCGAAGTTATCTCAGTATTGTGCTCTCGTTTATGTTGATCAACGACTCTAAAGATGTCTCTATGTTCGGTTAGGAAACTTTCCAGATCCACTGCCTTGTCCCCCTTCCAGTCACCCTGTTCCCAATTGTCAAACACGGAGAGAATAGAAGAGACTCTTTCTTCTAGGACATGATTGGAGATAGAATCGTTCCACGCCTTCCTGTCTATGTACACGTTTTCAAACAGCCCGAGTGCAGAGTCTGTGGACCTCACACGATTCATGAATTCATTCATCGCCGCTTTTGGTATGTGAAGTAGTATACGCCCTTCCTTGGCGAGAGTCCGGAGCTTCCAATGGAAAGCCCTCTGCATGGTCCAACCCAGGCTACCAAGGCTGTCCTGTGAGATTTCTCTCAGTAAGTCATCTTTGAGTGCGTCGATTAGAATATTTGTATCCACCAGAATAAGAGGCTTCAACCCTAAGCCCCTCAAAGTCTTCCTTTCACGAACGGATATTCTTCCAGACTGTCTGGTGAACAAGTTTCTCTGGTTGCTCCGAAGAATCTTGTTGTCCTTATCTCCGAACTCGCCCGATACCAAAGCCCTCTCAAACATCCGGAGTGCTCGTATGGGGCTAGATTCAGCAACCTGCTCAATTACAGTCACAATTGCGTACGTATCCTTTTCCTTAGATCTCATTTCGGAATCAAATCTATCTTCCAGATCAGACCTTCTTGTCTGAGAGGAGTGACTCTTTTTCCTGATGGCAGCTAGGACTCTTCCTTGGAATGGATTAAGCGGAAGGCCGTGTTCAATAGGGTACAATTTTATGGATTCTAAAATATCTAAAATTGACACCCCTCCTAGATTCTCATCCTCTCCTCGGAGCTCAATAGTTGCATGATCAATTATTCTGGAAGTTGCACCAACCTGATTATTTTCAGCATAGTCCTTGCACGCTCTTAGATACATCTTGAATCGATTAGTCACCGAGGCTGATAGCGTGGGGTATGCATCAATCAATGAGACCGCTTCCTTCCAGCCCCCTCCATGAGCGAATGAAATTAGGGACCATCTCAAGAAAATTGCCGCCTTCTCAATATCATCCTCCATGAGCTTCATTGCCGCCTCTTTGTAGGACCAAGCCGATCCGATGAGATCACCACTCCTTTCAAGTAGAGCTGCCTTTACTATCTGATATTCGGCACTATTCCTATCGTTCTCCCTGTACCAATTATCAAGCGATTCCAGTCCTACGGAGTGCTCGAAAACCAAATCAGAAGCAAACCTTATTGTTCTCATTGAAACTGTATCAAAAGATATTATTTCTTCCAACGAAGAGATGGCTTCTTCTCTTCTATTAGAATCACCATTCTGAAGATTTATAGCCGCCCTGTTTAGAATTAGGGCATTGATCACAGCTTCAAACAAGCGCCTCTCTAACACTGTCAAATCTGCTCCTTCCACTGAACTAACGAGCTTTTCAATTCTTACCTCCTTTACAATTCCGTCTCCCTCGGGCCCAAGAGCCATCCTCACCTCATTTAGCGATCTTAAACCGTCAGAGTCAAGTTTGTCATGTACAGCATCAAGATTACTGCTTATACCATCAAGTAGGGAAATCAAACCTATGCTCACATCAGAGAGGACCTCATCTTTCTCAGCATCTTCAATTGACTCCAGCGCGACTCTCCGAGCCTCATACATTTCTGATGAAATACCAACTGAGTCTCTTGCTGTAATCAGGTGCCACGCCATCATGACCCGAAATGGATAAGCCCTCTGTAGAGACTCCTCTTCAATTAGGAAATCCGTTAGCCCTTTGATCTCCGCTGACATCGTAAATGACGATACAATCTCGTCCGTGTATCTCATTTGGTCAATTTTCTTGAGTAATTTGGATGCCTCTAACCTCACCTTAGGGGGCGAGTTTTGATGATTGAGAGATGATCTCAAACACTCTTCATCAAAATTTCCTATTCCAGAGATAATTGAGTTTAGCGAGATATTTCCCGTATCATATAATATTAGCTTCAGACAGACATCGAGTCCCCTGTAGTCTGTCACCACCCTTCCTTCGATGTACTTCAGAGCGGCGCCGTAATCCCCCTTTTCAATTAGTGCCTCCGAAGCAATCCATGCCAGCTTGTCTGGAATTGCTCTTCGCGCTTCTTCGACTATCGCGACTCCTTCAATAATCTCATCCAATTCCATTTTATCTGGATACAAATCATCCCTTAGCCACCCTTCGATTTTAATTGACAGAGACAATGGATCGTTCCCATTGCCCCTTACAGCCGATTCCCAGTCCACATCACTCCCATCTCTGAGTGACATAAGCATGCACATTTCAGATGCTAACTTTTTGGCATCCCCTCCGACATTTTTCAGTACGCTTTCCGCCTTTTCCGAGCCTGCTGCCGCTAGAAGCACGCCTTCCAAAAGGGCTTGTTCATTATCAAGTCCGGAAAGAGAATTACTCATCCATTCTTCCCATTTATTGAAACGAGGTTTGCCAATCAAGTCCTTCCTGATCCTGTTTAACACGTCTCTTTGAGATAGAGAAAGAGCGAATGGCACTTCCAATTTCAACCAATTCCTCAATCCGTCCTGGTCTTCATAGTCAATTTTCGATCCTTCTAGCCAAGTGCCTTGGTCCCCAGAGACCTCATCTTTCTCCTGAACTGGGAACAATCCTAGCTCTGCCAGTAAGGGGGACTCTCTCGCCATCCTTTCCCAGACAGGATGTACTCCTGTTTCGCAACTCTCCCTAATCAGATCCATTTCAGACTCATATCCATCGCTCCAAGAATCTCCCATCCTGTTTCTCTGTATGATAAGAACTGCCAACCTATATCCCACAGGGAGGCTCTTGTCATCGATAATACTCCTAGGAGAGGCCATCGCATCCTCTAATCCTAGGACCTTACCTCTCCCTCCTCTCCTTCCGACCCTTCTACCTCTTGAGGGACCGACTTTGTTACTTTCAGAATCTGGTCTTTCAGCCTCTTCCTTCGCAGCAGCAACCATCGCTAGTGCTTTCCACTCCTTGCTTAGCCCCTTGAAAGAAGATGACCTCTGCATAACCTTCTTTCTTCTTTGGAGGTCGTCACCCGCTTTACGCAGCTCATCCAAGCATTCGAGAAGGCGCTCTTCCACAGTACAACCCTACCTCTCGGCCTATGCGCTCTGTACATCAACACATCGCCTTGCTATGCAAGGCGTCAGGAGAGGAAATAAGTGGATACAGCATGGGGAGCATCGTGGATTTCCTTAGAATAGCCATTCTGATGGCGCATCCAGTACTAGCGATGATGCTGATATGGGCATTCATGAGGCAGAGGTCTTGGAGGCATCAGAAAATCGAAATTGAAGAAAAAGACATGGTAAAAGAAGTACGAAACCACGAGAAGAATGGAAACAGAATAATGGCATATCTTTTGTTGGTTATAGCGGTGGCTTTCTCTTCAAGGATAATTGAGTCGATTTTGTTTGGAGAAGGATTAAGCGGGGTATCAAGTCAACTTATACCGGGCCACTATCATGGATGGTCGGGAATATTAGCACTCGTACTAATGACAACTCTATGGTACATGGGACGCAAGGCAAGTCGTTCTAGAGCAGATGTGGAAGAGTTTACCAGAACAAGGGACCTTCACGGAAGACTTGGAGATGTGATGGCAATTCTGGTGATAGTACATGCCTTTCTCGGCTTCCTATATCTACTACAAATCATCTAATTATCTTCTACCTGGTTTCCAGAATTGGAACGGAAGTGCGGACTCTCCCTTCATAGCCCTAAATGCCAGATGATCTGCACGTTCATTCCATCTATGCCCCTCATGGGCTCGCACATGTTCAACAGAGATATCGAATGATGAAGAGGCTTCGTTCCATAGGCTTCTTACAGACCCCACCAACTCCTTGTTTGCCTTCCCCTTCCATTTTCCAGAACCCACGTTCATGGCATATTCCGAATCTCCCCTCAACACTACTCTACCTGACTTGTGACTCATCAGAATCCACCTCAATGCATGAGCGAACGCGCTCAATTCGGCGGTATTGTTGGAACCCACAGTAGCACCAATGTACCCTTCCTCACCAGCTTCGGTGACTACACTACCACTCATTTCTTTGACAAGTTCCCCATGACCCTTTCCTATGCCATTATCCCCAATTATCACACAGAAACCCCATCCAGCTGGTGTTTCAGGGCCCACATTCCTATTCTCGCCACAAGATCCATCAAAGTAGATGTAAGTGGAATCTTTTCCCATTATCATTCCTCAATGAGACTGCGATAAGTAGCCCCATCGAGAAGATCTCCCAACTCTGCAGGATCACTTATGGCCATTTTGCAAATCCAGCCATTTCCATAAGGGTCCTCATTGATTTGCTCAGGAGAGTCCTCTAGAGAGGCATTCACTTCGAGTACCTTGCCACTCACAGGTGCGTAGATCTCGCTTACTGACTTCACAGACTCTACACTTGCAAAAGACTCCATTGACCCTACGACAGACCCAATTTCCGGCAATTCGACCCATACAACATCTGTTAATGCATCTTGAGCATAGTCAGTAACCCCGATTACCACATTATCCCCTTCAATCCTTATCCATTCGTGTTCTTTCGTATATCTTAGCTCATCGGGTACCTCACTCATATCCTCACCACCTCGCACGAGAGGGACCTGACACTCAAACCTTCGTTCCCCCTATTCCTCTTCCAAGCTTTTTTCCAAGTGTACTTTCTCGAGCTCGGCCCATGCCCCTCCCATTCTTTCGACGCTAGCATCCTCCTGCTCCTTCTTCAAACGGGGAATCATCTCCTCCTCGCGCTCTCTACTTATCCATGAATCGAGGAAGAATTCACCATGCTCCCTCCCTGCCGCGTTTCTCAAAGACAGTACAAAGACCCCGATAATGATTGAAAGAACTGGGAACACTAAAGCCCTGTTGTCCTCCATGGTGAAATCCTCATCAAAAATAACTATCATGCCATCTGATATAGAAATCGCTGTTAGGAAAACCAACGCTATTAGAACACCTAGAAGAACCCTCTCGAGACGCGTCGCGGGGGATTCCATGTTTCGTCAGAGGGGGGTTAAGTGAATCAACTTCACCTTAATCAGTAGTCTTGTTGAATCAGCTTCAGTATTTTGTAAGGAAGAAGGGCACGATTAACTGGAGTCACTTCTAAGATTCTCCCGTCGTCTCTTCTCCTGATGTCCTGGAGCAAAGGATGCCGACTCTTTTTGTGTAGGGTCAGTAGAGATGGCATATCATACTTCAACGCCTCTCTGACAGCCGAAACAAAACCTTCGCTTTCTACAGTGAACTTTCCAACTTCATCAACAACCAGATATTGACAGTTTCCCACAGCATTGAGTATCGCTGGGACCCCAACCCTGTCTATTTCGCTAGGGTCTATGCCGTATCCGAGGACCCTGTGCCGGGAGTCGATTTCCTTGTGAGCCATCACTCCCCTCTCGCCAGTAACGATGTCCACACAGGCATAACCTACTCTCTCGCCATTCTCGATTATGGCTTCAGACCTCATTCCTGCAATAACAGGTATTCCAGAAGAGTCAGACCGCTCCTCTTCAATCATCTTGACAACTTTGTCTAGGACAGCGGACTTGCCGGATCTGGGTAGTCCGGTTATGCCTATCTTAGGATTGATGCCCATAATTACGCTCCCTCTCTGCTTCACTCACGTGATAGTAAGCCATTGTAGGATAAGCAACGATAATAGTCTATTCGGTCTCACAAGTCCTATTCTTCCCTAGTACGGAAATCTATTTCCGTTTTGGTGCTAGTAAAGCCTGTGCTATATTGAAAATGCCAAATCATCTTCCGGAACAGGGAATGGCAGACTTTCAATCTCGTAGTTATTCACATTATTGTTCGCGCCCCATGTCCTGGACCAAATCTCCAAATCCTTGGAATTCATTACCTTACAGAGCCATTCAAGGCCCATAATAAGGGATCCAGCCCCTCGATTAACTATTGACTCCAAGACCTCATCTGAGAAGTCTAGATAGTTGACTGAATTACTGAGCACGCAACCCTCTGGAATTACAGCCCAATGAAGCCGCCTATCATCATTCGAGTTGAGAATTGCTTGGCATGCGATTCGCGGTCCGGCGGTAGACTTTCTCTCCCCCTTCCATACGGACTGGGACCTCTGGATAGCGCCTTCCTCTATATCGTCTTCAAACGAGGGATGATGCAGTCTGACTTCACCATCAACGGACACAAAGTGAGCACTCCTGATGAAGGGTATTGCAAACTCATCGTCATTCCAATCCTCGATGCAGTCCGACCAGGAGCCTTGGTCAATCTCCCCCACTCTAACCCTTACGGAATTACCATCAGGATTCAGCCAATTACCTGCTTCGGAAAGCCTCGGCTTGTCCGCCAACCTGCCAATCGCATCAACGACCCCTCTTCTCTCATATGGGTCAACAGGCATTCTTGGTACTGCCCACGTTGCATCTGTCCATGATGACCATGTTCCCCTTTCTAGTTCCAGACAGGGAGCTCCACTGGAGAGACCCGAATCAATAGAGATGTCATTCACTGTTAGTGGACCATAGCTCATCATATTGGTCGTGTTTCCTCCAATTTCAAGACCAACTACCGCGACGCCTTGGGTTATGCCAGGAAACACTCTCTGAGAATCCGGGAAGGACCAAGTTGAGAACCAATCGTTGCCGTCGACGAGAAGTTTCCTCAGAGGGACACTACTTTTCTCTCTCAGTAATGAGTCTGGAACTACCATTCTCAACCTTCCTCCGGATCGGACAAGTTGAATCGATCTCTCCAGGAATAGCCTGTACATGTTGACATTCCCTCTCAAGGCAGAGAACCTCAGACTGCCATCAGGTTCCAGAGCATTACGTAGCTTGCTCGAGAGACTCTTTCTCAGCACACTACCATTTTCATGACCTCTAAATCTGTCTTTGATTCTAATCCAAGGAGGTCTGCTGACTAGTAGCCTGGGTCCCTCGTTCCATGGCCATTCTCCGAGAAGCGGGTCTCCTTGTACGACACTGCTCTCAAGAATCATCTCAGCCTCTGATCTACCTATCATCTGGGTTCTACTATCCCCAGACAAGTCTACCAGACCAGCCTTACCCAGAGTTATTAGTATCCTCCTCCTTGAGGATTCGACAGCAATATCAGATGAGTCCATCATTTGCATCCCCTCAATCAGCTTTAGGGTGTCAGAGCATCTCTGTGCCTCGTCCAAGTGATCGATCCTCTGAGAGTGGAGCCTGATTAGCTGAGAGGCAACAACCCCAGCTCCACAACACGGATCAGCAAATGGTAGAGGAATACCGGATGATGTGCTATCAGAGCTATCATCATAGTCGTCCTTTCCAGGTGCAAGCATCGCTTCCATATTGAGTCTCTCAGCGTAATCTCTGAATCCGGGAGGGATGGCGGAAAGTGACACTGAGGGAGGGGACTCCTTCTTCTTAGATGGCCCACCACTAGCCAATTCATCAGCCAGAATCGACCCGATTAGCCTACTTGGAGTGGAATACGCGCCTTTCGGCGAGCGCCCGTCGGCAACTGCTTCGAATCTAGATAGCAACTTATCCAGTACTGCGCCCGGGTCTGTCAAGAGACCGGCGGGAAGAGTGGGCCAAGAGCTGGGCAAGGATGCCGCAATTGGAGTACCGGAGATGGTCGACGCCTCCCAAAAATCCAACCATTGACGAATCTGCTCGATTCTATCAGGACAAGCCTGATCCAACCTAGCATACCATCCAGAGGCTACACTAACCATGTTACCGAACCTAGGACCTGATGCCCTTTTTTGAAAGGTTGTATATTCGTGGGGGTGTGTAACTTATCCGCCCAAGCAGAAAGCATCCTCATCTATTTCTAGGATAAGCTCGTTCTGAAGTAACCAAGCAATCGCCTCATCCAAATCATCGACCCTGATTCCTAGAGGGACAAGACTCCCCATGAGGGTGTCGAAATGCACAGGACTGGGGCCATCTAGGGAATTGAGCTCCAGTAACCCAAGGACATGCTCTGCTACGATTGCCAATAGTGGGTCATCTCCAATATCAAGAGAGCCGAACTGGACAGCTGCTTCTCCCTCTTCGTTGATTTTGCTCGTTCCTTCCATAGTCTTGTTCTCGGGCTCATACACATCGAACAGATTTTTCTGGTGAGGGTCTTGAACGCCGGTCCCCGAAACCTCCCTTTGCCTCTTGAGTCGCTTAACCAGAGTCTCAATTCTGTGAAGCCTCTGCTCTAATCTTAGCCTCTCCCTGCCTAAGTGACTCTCAACTAACTCAAGCTCCTCCACCGCTCTTTCATCTAACCAAGACGCAAGATCCCATGATGGGTCGAGCCTGAGCATTGTCTCCCAGAGCCTAGCTATCGATTCTGGGAGTGTCCTGACATCGATACGCGGGGTTTCTCTACCATCTTCGGGCGCGCGCTCCACGCGCCATCATTAGGGTGACCGTCTATCAACTATACTCTCCGAGAGATGGGGTGTCGTTAGGGTTCAATTGATGAATGATGAACAAGTGGCGAGTCACATGGCAACCTATCGGCTGGCTGCTCTCCCGGGGGATGGAACCGGACGTGAAGTGATGCGAGAGGCTCTGCGTGTGCTGTCTGTATTTGAGGAAAATAGTCCTCTGTCATTCGAAATCAAAGAAATTCCCTGTGGTGGACAGTACTACCTTGAAACAGGGGAAGAGTGGCCAGCCGGCTCATTTGAGTATTGCAGGGACGAATCAGATGCTATTCTTCTAGGAGCTATTGGTTGGCCTGACGCCAGACTTCCAAACGGAGATATGGCTGGGGGGCAGACTATCCTCGGCCTTCGCTCTGGTCTGGAACTTTACGCGAATGTCAGACCAGTCAGACTTTACCCGGGCGTAACACACAAGGTTCACGGTATTCACAAGCAGGTCTGGGATCCGGATTTGGTCGACATAATCATGATTCGTGAGAATACCGAGGGCCTCTATCATTCTCTTCTCAGGAGGATGGAGCAGAGGGCCTTGGGCAAGAAAGACGAGCCGATAGTGATAGAGGAGTTCCCAGGTCTTGACGGGGAAGTTGCTTGGGACCCGCGCCCCATATCCAGAAGTGGGAGCGAGAGAGTAATCAGATTCGCCTTTGACTATGCAAAGGTTAGGCAGAGAAAATCCGGAAAACCCCAATCAGTGACGTGCGTCGATAAGTCAAATGTGACCAGGGGTTGCCAGCTCTTCAGAAAGATATTCAGAGAATTTGCAGAATCCAATCAAGATGTTCCTGTTAAGGAGGCATACATCGATGCCTTCACTATGTGGCTCGTGAGGAATCCAGAAGATCTTGACATCGTAGTCTTACCAAACATGTTCGGTGATATCGCCACCGATCTTGCTAGCGTTCTCCAAGGAGGAATGGGCATGTCAGCCAGTGCAAACATGGGGCCAAGGCACATGCTCTTTGAGCCTGTTCATGGCTCTGCCCCCAAACACGCGGGAAAGAACATCGTCAATCCAATAGCAATGATTCAATCAGTCCAGATGATGTTCGAAGCCTTAGGCTTTAGAAAGAAGGACGAAACACTTGATATTTGTGCTGAAATATTGCAGAATGCGATAAGGCAACACTTCGAGCAAGGGGCACCAGTAACTTATGATCTGGGAGGCACTGCTAGCACCTCAGACGTCGGTGAAGCCATAGCCGAAAGGTGTGAGAGAATGCTGAAAGCTAGATTTTCATAGTTCATATTCTCAGATACGAATTTCCCATAACTTCTAGAGCATCTTTGAGTGTATTTTTATTGTCCCAAATGCTGGGTTCCGGCTTGCTGTGAAGCTCATTTACGATTCCGCTTAGAGCCCTTGAGACTTCATCAACAATTGTCACCGTTGCTGTCCTCGAGGTTCTCGATAAAGGGTTCAAATCTATGGCAATAACTTCCTTGCCTAATGCAATAAGAGCCTCACAGCGATCCCCATCTTCAAGTGGAACTAGAACTACATCGGCCTTCTCTATCCCATCTGCTGAGCACAAGGATCTGGGCCCCTCAAGTCCTCGAATTCTCCCATCAGAAACCAAACCAAGGATCTCTACCCTCGATATTGCATCTCGCTCTGCTCGAGGAGAACTAGCAAGAAGCTCTTCTCTCATTGACTCTAGCTCATTTACAAGGCGCGTCATCCTTTCTTCTGTTCTGTAGTAGATGTTCACTTCGATGGGACAACCGACTATAGCCGCAATTTTGATTGCCTCTGCCCCTGCAAGGACCGTTGAATTACCATTCATCGAGATTACGGGGCTCACAGCTCGAAGAAGCCTCGCAGCAGCCTCACGAATTGCAATTGATGCAGATGAAGTGGTCCTCTCGCCCAAGAGATAGTCATACGCCTCACCTCTACCATGAGCAATCATCGCGGAATCTGCCAATAGCCCCCTCTTTGCGCCATCAACTATTTTCTGACGAGAGAGTAGTGACGATTTTCTGGGATGAGAATCAGGGATATTGGTCACTCAACCACCTTCATTGACAAATCTAGGGGGGCTACTCCCCTATTCAAGGCGCTAGTTGAGACCAGGTCTACGCCCGAGGCCTGCCATCTCTTGAGATCATCGAAGACCACCCCCCCCGATCCCTCTAGTATGCACCACTCGCGTAGCCCTTCCTCAACCAGACTGGAATGGATAAGAGCACACATGTCTGGGGTCATGTTATCCAGTAACAAAACTATTCTTTCACAACCACCGAGATCTATTTGCATCTCATCCCACTTTCTCGACGCGGCCAGAGCTTGACATTCATCTCTGACCTCTATAACCACGAATTCTGCATGGGAGGCCATGTCTATGCCTGCAACAGCGACACCAACCGCGGTACACTCATCCGATATGCCAGGAGCAAGAGAAGCCAAGTCGTTCTCCTTTATCATCAGAGCATCAGCTCTTGAAAGCCGGTGCGTGAGGCCTCCCCCAACATGAACCGCCCATTTGTCTAGAAGCCCCCAATCAGTCTTTCTTGTGCAGGCGATTCCGATATCCCTTGCTTCTGATACCCATCTTTGAGTATTTGTTGCAACACCCGACATCCTGCCCAGTAAGTTTAGCAATATTCTCTCGCAACGTAAGATTTCTTTGGAGGGCCCCGAGACTCTGAGTACCTCGTCGCCATTCCTCAAAGAATCGCCTTCTTTCAGAGTCCAACGAATCTGACAACCGGGAAAATGAGACTCAATTAATCGGTTTATCACGAACAATCCTGAGATAATCCCATCGTCCTTGGAAACGACTCTCGCCGTTATTTGAAGATCTGAACCTCCTCCCCCTCCATGTTCGTCAGTAATCATAGCCAGCGTCCAAGAATCTATTGATTGAGTCATTATTTGACTTGGATGTCCTCCTCGAAAGAGAAGCTCAGACCTGTCATGAGGCAGCACGTTCACGTTACTTGGCAGTCGTACTCAGACTTGAATGGTCCGAATTGTAACCTACTCTACCAGTGCCCCTAAACTCCCCTCAACAGCGGACAAACAAGCCAGAATATCGTCCATGGTCGCTCGTATCCGGCCTAGTTCGCATGAGGACACGAAAATACTCAGTGTTACGCCATTATCAATTTCGGTGATTTCATATCTGAAGGAGTCTGGATCATCAGGCTGAATCGACTTAATTAGAGCTTCAGCTATGTCCCTGTGTCCAGTCCAATCAACTCTCGCCATGGCGTCCTCCATGATTCTGAGATGGGACAGTCATTTTTCATCCCGCCTGTTTCCGGGCTAATCAATAACAATCATCAGTGAGAGGCTCTTCCAAACGCCATGCATGGATACATGCCACCTTCTGACACTGCCGAGTCAGTGACATCTGGACATCCGGATAAGCTGTGTGACGCTATATCGGACGCCATATTGGATGAGTGTCTGAGAATAGATTCCAATGCCAGAGTAGCCGTGGAGACCATGGTCAAAGGGATTGGGGGAGAGGCTGTGATTATTCTCGCTGGAGAGGTGAGTCTGAACGGACGGACTCCGGATTATGAGAGGATAGCCAGAGACAAAGCCACCTCTATTGGATACGTTGACAGTAGAATAGGGATGGATGCCTCCTCGAGTGAACTTTGTGATGTTCTAACATACATCACCACCCAATCGCAGTTCATTAGTCAGGGAGTTGATGGGGACCTAGACACTCAAGGTGCTGGTGACCAAGGGGTAATGTTCGGATATGCATGCATTGAAACCGAACAGACCGAAGAGCTCAGAGGAAGATTTTTCCCTCTTGCAGCCGCGCTCTCCCAGAGATTAACTCGGAGGCTCGAACAAGTCCATGACGAACAAATCATCCCATGGATTAGACCTGATGGCAAGAGCCAAGTAACTGTGCAGATTGATAAAAAGAATAATGCTCCAAAAGGGATTTCCACTATTGTAATTGCCGCCCAGCACGCTCCCGATGCAGGACCCAACTGGCCAGACGAAAACAACCTCTCAGATGAAGAGAGGAGACTCTACATTGAGGCGGAGATTAGAAAGCATGTAGTCGAGCATGCCATCCCTTCATCCCTGATGAAAGATCCGGAGGTTATTGTCAATGGGACCGGTTCATTCCCCGATCCAGGAGGTCCATATGCCGATGCTGGGCTAACTGGTAGGAAGATAATCGTAGATACATACGGTGGCGGGAGGCACGGCGGAGGTGCATTTAGCGGGAAAGACCCATCCAAGGTAGACCGCTCCGCAGCATACTATGCGAGGTGGGCAGCGAAGCACGTTGTAGCCTCGGGAATCGCTGAAAAGTGTGAAATCCAAGTCGCGTATGCAATCGGAAAATCCAACCCAGTGGGTCTCAGAGTGGAAACTTTCGATACGTCAAGATCGGAGCTAGGCACTGACCCCGATCAGGAGATTTCTAGGCTATTGATGACGCACTTCGATTGGAGGCCCGCAGCAATGATCAGGGATTTGGGACTGAAGCGACCGATATACTCTGCAACATCATCCGGAGGACATTTTGGAAGAGTCCCCACTGATGAAGGATTATTCCCCTGGGAGCGTCTAGACTCAGAGAAAATCGAGGCTCTCGCAGGAGCAATCAGGGATCGGGAATAATCCTAGCAGGTGATCATCTCTCCGAGGGTATTGAAAGCGAACCCTTCTATCGGGTAACATGTCAAGAATACCTGCAGTGCTCCTTCAACAGTTTCTTGGTATGAGTGAGTATGAGAGAACCCTAGCGATAGATAAGATCTCTAGAGAGCTAGGAATCACTGAAAATGAGATAATTTCCCAGCTGGAGGAGTTTCAGAGTGGGGCAGTTAAACCTTCAAACCAAGCGAAACCTGCTAACTCTCCCCCCGACAGGGAAAGTAAGTTCACTGCTATGCAGGAGGGAGAGGGCTCTCCAAAGTACCTTCAGGATACGCACAAATATCGATTCTCATACGATCCTAGCCATTCAGGAAGGAAGAGGCAATCGGAGGTTAAGCAGGCCATAGCCTGTCCGAATTGCAATGCGGCTTTGGGAATCCCTTCGATTAGACCGATTACAGTGAAGTGTCCAGCATGTATGAATGAGGCGACCTTCGAGAACTAGACTCCCCAGAACTCGCTCCCCCTCCCGCTCTCGTCTTCTTCCGATAGAGAGTCGACAATCACACTCATTAGATACCTCCCTAGAATTGCCATCACGGGGAGAGACCATGTTGCTGCAACAGAGTCAACACGGAGATCTAGGTCTTGACCGCCTAACATACTCAGCGAAACCTCGTTAATGGCTGATATGACGAAATATGCCACGAAACCGGTGGCTAGAAGCATTATACTCTGACCAGTGAAGGACCCTTCCTTCCACCTCAGTACTCCTAGGGAGAGGAAGAGAGAGAAGAAAGCCACCAATATCCATGACAGAGCATTATCAATAGCGATTACCCAAACTGCGATATCACTATTCACCGCATTGACATCAAAATTCGTCGAGGAAGGTAGTATCGAAGAGGCATAGGACTCAATCTCCGAACTGGTAGCATAGAGTACTTGTATCACAGTTACAACCGCGATCATCATTGAAACTAGAGCCAACGCCCATAACATGGAAGTGAGAAGACTCCCGGTAGCCGCCGCCCGCATATCATTAACCAAACGATCCAGTTGTTGTTCCCAACCCAGTCCTCTTGATAGTAACCAGATTCCAATGATTAATGGCAAAGTACCAATCAAGGCGCTACCGTAGTCAGAAGGTAAAATTAGTCCAACGCCTAAGATAATCATCACCGCTGCTATCGGAACTAGTAGTCTGGCTCTCCAACGTGGGTCTTCGATTGCTTTGACTACGTAGTAGTAAGTGCTCTCGATACCTTTGGACTGTCTCACTATAATTTTTTCAATGTGGTCGACCCTGACTCTGGACGTAATGATGGGCAAGGCCTCTTCATCATCTGCCCCGTCTGTCACAAGTATTGCCTTGTCGGGTTGGAACTCTTGGATGACTTCATCCAACTGCGTCGCAATCTCCCTGTCGCTTCTGGCGCCAACTCTAACATCTCCAGTAAGCAGTGCAATCTGGACCTCGTCGTCCCCGACGACTTCTTCAGCTAAACGATCGTGTTGATGAAGCGCACCCAAGATAGCATTTGTATCGGACTCCTCTGGGTCCGCAATGCCCAATCTCAGCGCTGCCGCCAAAGTGGCCTTCCTTCCCACCACTGGACCTCTGATGCCTGCCTTGACACCAAGGTCATTATCACGGTCAACAGTCAACACCAGAGTTCGTACCATTCCTCCGCCTCACCCCTTGATAGAGACAGAGCGATATGAAGAATTGCACGAAAACATCTCTCCAACCTCACTTATCCGGTGGTCTCCGTCCCACCATTCTCGGAATATCTCCTCCGTTGTTTGGCTCTGATGTACTTCAGTGGATGAGTAAGCCACTCTTGATCACAGAGCCTATCATCACCAACCTGAACCGGACACCTCGCATTTGTCTTTAGAGAAGCACACCCGTTTGGTGTGTAATCTCCCTCGTATATGTGTGACACCTGATAGGAGGTGGTGTCTGGATTATAGTCAGGAGCTCCTGAGAAGAATCCACAAGTTTGCTCTTGTGTGTGGCCAATTGCCTTGGAGAAGGACGCCAAGAATACCCTCCCGACATGGTTTACATTGACCCCTTGATTCAATTCGGAAATTGCAGACTCGAAGCACGGCGGCCAGTCCTCCCTAACTGCCGCAGAGACCGGCATCTCCTCCTTCACCCTAAGTGCCAATACCCCAGTTATCCTTTCCACAGCTTCAGAGAATTGGGCAGCAAACTCCTCGGTCATCTTCTCCATTCTCTCCCTGCAAGTCGCGTCCAAATAGGACCTGACTCTTTCTTTCAGAAGCCTGGAAGTCCTCTCTCTACTGTTCTCTCCTGATGCTGGATCCATCCTGACCCATCCTCCCTCAACAGGCCTATTTGCGAGTCGCCAGTAAGACCCTGAGATTTTAGGGCAAAGCTCGATGAAGTCAGCGATTGGAACCCAATAGATCTCCTCTCCCCCATTTTCCGATTTAATATCAGAAAGAAAGCTAGAGCAAATTATTGTGAAGTTGGAGCTATCTCGGCCGAATAGGCCATCGGCTCTGCTCGCCTCTCCCTCTATCCATCTGGATAACAAACGCTCATCGAATGAGGCGCATACTACCAACATCGCATGTAAGAAAGATAGAGTCTCAGTCATCTTTCCAGCATCACTCGACAAATCAACAGTCGTAGAGTCATCAACACCATCTTTGTGCATAACAGACTCAAGCAAACGCAACCTTCCCCTTGTACGAACCTCCTCAAGCCACGGGGCCTCGATCAGATCTGCTACAGTCACCCCGTTTTCGTTCAGTACATTCCTTATGTGCTGACTCCCTTGTGGGAGCATAGGGTATCTGGATAACACAATCCGATCTTCGATATCCGGAGGCTGGAGTGGCATCGGCACAACACCTAGTGAACCAAGAGGGTTATTCAACAATCACCGACCCCTTCCACTGGAGAAACATGTCCAGACCCCCCACCGATCTCCTGCCTCACATCAAGGAGGTTGTAACAATTCAAGATGAGTTCAGGACTCATTTCGAGTGGGGGCTCGATCATGACCAACTCAGTGCAAAGGAGCTAATTTCCATTGTGGAGGACTCAGGAATCGATTTATGGAGTAGGCCAAATAGGGCCGCTACGGTAGCCAACATACAGAGAAGGGCCGTATTGAGGGAACAAAACGTGGCAATCCTTGGTGCGGCCATAGATGTGGAAGAGTTAATCCAAATTCTTGAAACACCGACCCTGCTAATCGTTGCCGACGGGGCAGCAGGCGTATTCTCACTCCTGCCAGATACATCTGCTGAGAGAGCCTGGTCTAGACTGTTATTCATGGTCAGCGACGCTGATGGTGGAGATGGTACAATTCAGGCCGCTAGACGCGGAAAAACAATATTCTTGCATGCACATGGAGACAATCGAGAGGATTGGAAAAAATTACTTGACATATCCATTGAGGCCTCTTCCCCCCCTCCCTTGGTCCTAACTCATCAGACACCCGAAGAGATACCTGGGATGCATAACCCCGGGGGATTCACAGATGGAGATAGAGCCGCCTGTATAGCTTTGTCATTGGGGATGCCGATTGATAGAATAACTCTGTTGGGAACGAACACGGAAGAGGTTGGGAGATGGTCCGGAACGACCGTGAGAAGTACGAAACTCGAGAAATTAAAGTGGATGGGTAGAATTCTAAGATTACTCAAACTAGATTTCTGACTACAGGAAGTCCTCCAGAGTCATTACAGTCACTCTGTCGTTATTGAAAAGAGAATCTACGCTGTCTGACATCCAACCAACCCTCTGTTTCGTGTAATCATCAACACCATAATTTTCCATCACCTCTTTGGTCACCTGGATATACTTTCTCACAGCTCCCTCGGAAACGGTCAACACAACGTTCCCTCCGCATGTCGCCACACCATCATCGGAGCTGGAGAATCTGGGCCCTCTTGAAACAGCCCCGGCCCTCTGAATGCACTTGCCAGCCAGAGGCATCCTTCGATAAGAGTGACCGCACTTCACACATCTAACCTTCTGCCTAGTGAAGGCCATCATGTTCCCTCTCATATCAGGGAGGAAGTGAGATTCTATGACCTGCGACGCGACCCTGTCAACACTAACAGAACGAAGCCTACTTCCAAGAGCCAACTGCTCGCCCATCTTGTCAGTCATACTCACTAGTGTCTTGTATGCAGAATTAATGGGCCCGGAATCCAACTCTCCTGAGTCATGAGTCCATCCATATCCTCTGAGATCCCCTATCGTCCCGAGCCTGTCACTCACTAGATCGACCAAATTAGATGCCTCATTTGGGTGTGGCTGTGATAGGGACGCCTCATAGAATGCCCTCGAATAACTCCAGGAGCAGTCTACATTCAATGCCTCTTTATCTATCTCCATAGGATTTAGCCTTGTAGTTAGTACAAGAGGGGCGTCCATTCTCCCGCCTCTACCTGCGGGCAAGATTTCCTTTGAGAAATTCAAAAGACCGTCCATTAGCATCATTATGCTGTCCTCATCCCCATCGCAGTTTCTTCTTTTTGCNGCGTGGAACAATGGATGCGCATACCCCGCAGAAGAAGAAGTCCAACCGATAATTCTACACAGGACTCCTCCTGAGGTATGAGGAGCAAGACCGATGGCGAGCCTGCCCACCAGATCAACCTCGGTCGAGGCGCTGTAAAACGGCTCCATACCATAGAAACGAATGAGGAGCTCATCAACGAATCCACAGGTTGCAAGAAGATGGTCCTTCGACCTAATGGAAGGAATGAAGTCTTGAGGTAGCAACTCAAGCATCTGAGTATCGGAGCTTAACTGACTCCCATGAATATCATGTGTGTATCCAAGCCCGACTAAAGTCTCCCAAGAAGTACCAATCTCGATAGGTTTGAAATGAGTCACAGGGACATCGCTCATATCGTATCTCGAAGTACCATCCCTGAAAACCGACACACCATGCTTCGCTCTCAGAATTCCCTTCTCCAATGGCTCAGGGGATTGTCCGATGGATAATAATCCCTTAACAGCCTTAATTTTTGAGGGAAGCTTATCCAGCCCCAGAGATCTTCTTTTCACCTCCATTATGGATGAAATTGGAACAGTGGTGAACTCCCCCTTCCTCCTTCTATTGCCCCCTCTTCTCTTTCGCACCTCTGTTCTTCCCCCACATTCTCTCGCAACATTTGGATCAGGTCTTTTATGGCATCTTATATGGGGGGATTCAGAGCCACATACAGTACATATCCTCGGACCCATCTGAACCCTAATACTACCTTTTGAGGAAGACTCCCCAAGTAGCCTCTGTGGGCCCCCAGTTTCTGCAATTGGATACAGAGCGTGAACCATTGGCTTCATCTCTCTAACCCCTGACTTCTCAGGCCTCCCCATCCTAGCGCCTATTCGACAAGTTGCTGAATCCTCCCACCTGCATGAGGAAACCTTCCTAACCAGCCAAAGTGCCCCATCAACAATATGATCATCAATCAATGAGATAGATTTTCTAAGCTCCGCTACATCCGCGGCCCCTGAATCTTGGATTGCCTCCGAGGCCCTATCGCCTATTGCTTCGGTTTCCAATGTTCCCTTGCCTTCCTGCATTGCCACTGTTGTAGCACGAACTCTTGCAACTCCCCTTCTTCTCTCAAGATCTCTTAATCTCTCTTCTTCTGCTCCGACTATCTCCTTGGCTCTCTTGATTCTTCCAAGCCGATCCTCTATGTGATCAGCGGAGTCCACTGAACGATTTACCACCCCGGATTCGTTGATCAGGCCTAGCCCTTCCAGAAGACCTTCCCAATTTCTAGGTATTATGATATCACCATTACTGTGTGAGTGAGCCAGTCCCAATGTCAGAAGAGCAGACTTGATGATTCCGTGTTTCTCTATTGACATCCAAGAAGGCCACCTGTCAAAATCGGGCTCCCATGAAAGGTCTGAACCAAATAGTGAATCGGAACCCCATCCTTCAGAAGCACCAGGAATCCTCAAACCTTCTTCCCCCACAGTAGAGCCAATTAATGACTCCGTTAGTGGATTTACTACTGAGATAGGAAGATCCGACCACCATAGATTCCAAGGAGGAGGAACCGCTGTTCCAAACGAGTCCCCAATGCTCTTTGATTGGATCCAATCCAATTCCAGATCCCTAAGATAAACATACCAAGCTCTTTTCCGCCAATCTCTTTCCAGAGGATCTTCTCCACCTCGAGATACCGCTCCGTTAAAGGGTAGTCCACTTGGAAGCTGATCGACATCGAGTCCCATTATCTCGGCAAATTCGATGACTTTACCAGGCTGGTCTAAGGACTCCGCTAAATCTGCAGCCCACCAATCCCTATTGTATGCGGAGGGTACCAGCGACTTGTTATTCTCAAGAAACTCACCGAACCCCATTAAAATCTCCCCATTATCCCAGATTGAGACGACTCTTTCCTTGACATTATTCCAATCCTCGATGGCATCCACTCTTCGAAACTCCCCATTGTCAAGAATAACCATTGGTCCTTCTATATCCGTGCATGGAGTTACGGCGCAGGCTTTACCAGGACGCTCAATCTTCATCTGAGTTCCGACTGAAAGAAATCCTCCTGCCGCTTCCATGGAAACCGGATTCAGTCCAGCCGCTGCCAATCCAGTAGCCCTGCTTCGGCCATACCTCAGCCTGAATCCCCCCGGCTCGCACGGCTCTCCGAATATTGGACGTCCAGCAATAACATCATCCATGTATCTCGAAATCTGTGGAATTTGCCGACTTTGGAAACTTTTTGACTTGGCAGTATCATCTTTGCCCTTCTGGGCGAATTGAGATATGAATTCCCACCCAGATATCTCCATTCTTTCTGTGTGCTTCACGATCTTTGGGGCTTTGAGGCATAACCCCTCACCAATGACCAGCATAACACCTCCCCTGACCCTTGTTCTAAATGAGCCATTTTCGTTCTGAATATTTTTTACTTCCTTGAATCCCGCGCATTCCTGCTTTTCAGTCTCCTCTCCGTTGATCATAACTGGACACGCCCTTACAATCACTTCCACCTCCTCAGGAGGAGGTTTGTATTGCAACCCCACTCTGTAAAGGCCAAACTCTTCCTTTACTCTCTCCACTTCACTCGTGGAAGGAGTATACCTACCAATACCCAACTCCCGTCTAATCATGTCTCCGATAAGTACGCACATTGCTTGGGCAGTACCACCCGCCGCTCTTATTGGGCCACAGAAGTCTATGGACAGAAATTCCGAACCATCTGAATTATTGAGAATTCTTACAGCCCCTATCCCATCAAGAGGAGCTACAAGAACGGCCTCGGTTAGTACTGCGAGCCCAACCCTCAGGCCACAATCAATAGCCTCCCGAAGGTCCCCATCACGGGAATACATTCTCTTTGATACATCAACTGCAATCTGAATAGATGCACTCTCCCTGTCAGTGTTCAACAGGATCTCCCTCAAACCCTCCTCAATTTCCAATCCCTTGAGATATTCTTCGAGTAGTTTTTCAGTCCTACTGGCTAAGTCAGAGGCCCTGGGAATCTCTATTTCGGTACTGAAATCAAGGCCCTTACCCTTCGCAATTTCAGCAATATCATAAGCTTCTTGGGTCTTTGAGTCCAACCATAGTTGGTATGATTCAACTTCTGAGGCCAGCCTCTGATGATCGAATTGAGAAACACATTCTATCCCCTCACTCATCTCATCAGCCTCCTCTAATGCACCTCCACAGGATGGGCCGCACAAGAACATTGACCGTATTTATCCACTTTGAGACAATTTCTAAACCGAACCTTCATGCCAGTCCTACCGCCCGACGACGGTTGGTTATGCAGCAAATCTCACCACTAGAAGCCAAGCTCCAGCTAATTGAGAGGGTAAGGGAATTAGCATATCTTTATTCCCCAGATGATCAATTTACACTAGCTAGTGGTAGAATGAGCCCGCATTTTTTCGATATGAAACCAGTAATGATGAACCCCCACTGTGCGCATTTAATTGGAGTATTGATCCATGATTGTATTGATTCCCTAGGGGGAGTCGATGCCGTAGGAGGACTCGAGCTCGGAGCGGTCCCCTTGACTGCAATAGCGATCTCAAAGGCAGGCAAAGGATCCAAAATAAGGGGTTTCATGGTAAGGAAGGAGCCAAAGGGAAGAGGAGGAAGGAAAACTGGAAACCCACCTGGCATCGAGGGCTCCACGATCAGATCCGGTGACAGAGTAATCTTACTGGAAGACGTTACTACAACAGGGGGGTCCGCCCTCAAAGCGGCCTCAATGATGAAATCAATGGGTTGCGAATTAGTAGCTTGCGTGACAATTCTCGATAGGCAAGAGGGAGGGATGGAAGCATTCAAATCAGCTGGAATTAAACTAATCCCTCTAATTCTAAGGTCGGATGTCACGGGTGATTGATTGGACAAACACATCATCGATCCGCAAGGAAACCCGTATGATCCAAAAAAACTACCCAGGAAGGAATATGTAGGGGCCTCTGCATATTTCGATCTAGATTTGAGGGCCGGAATTGTTGTTGACGTTCAGAGATTCCCCGAGATGAATAAGCCATCATACAAAATCCAAGTTGATTTTGGTCCGTTAATTGGGAAGCTTTGGAGTTCGGCCCAGATTACGAACTACGCACGTCACGATTTGATAGGAAGAATGGTAGTAGGGGCAGTCAACCTAGGTGACAAGACTTTACCGACAGGTTTTGTGTCTCAATTCCTAGTTTTAGGGGCACTTGATCCCGACGGTTCTGTGAGGCTGTTAGATCTCCCAGATGGCGTACTACCTGGATCAATGGTAGCCTGAATCTCCATCATCTCAGCCAAATTTCTGTATTTTCAATGTACGAATTCTAACTCCGTCCAGTAGTTACACTATTGGACTGTGTGCATCACGCACATACATGCCGACCATAGTCAGGATGACGACAAGCGCTGGAGATATTGATATTGCACTGTACACTGAGGACTGTCCGGAAACTACCGGTAACTTCCTGAGATTAGTGGATGATGGTTTCTATGACGGATTACACTTCCATCGTGTAATCAAGAATTTCATGATTCAAGGAGGTTGCCCTAGGTCCAAAGACCCATTTGACGGAAGAGCTGGAACGGGGGGTCCTGGGTGGAAGATTGACTGTGAGCCATCGGCTCTGGCAAAGAGGCATGATAGGCCAGGATTATTCTCAATGGCAAATGCAGGCCCAAATACGGGGGGTTCACAATTCTTCCTTACAACAGTACCAACACCATGGTTAGATGGAAATCACGCAATTTTCGGAGAGGTTGTTGAGGGAATGGAGAACGTGTACAAGATTGAGGGCTGTGATACCAAGCCCGGAGACAGGCCATATGATCCACAGAAGATCATTAGTGTAACTAGATTGGAATAATAATCGTCGTATGATAAGCCAATAATTAATTTTATTAATAATTAATAATTCGGAGATATATGGCAAAGCACCGCGCTGGAGATCGAAGAATCATAAGCATCAGTATACCAGAGGAAACCGCTAGGAAGCTGGACCGAAGGGTAGGCAAAGGAAAATCTAGTGGCAGGTCGGCAACGATTGCCAAGATGATTGAGGAGGGGCTATCTCGAAATATGCTGAGCGATACCACCGAAGCTATCGTAGAGCCGAGGTCTGCAAGGGCAAATCCATCCGAGTTCAGGGTCGAAGTTGATACCATGGGGGAGGTAGAAGTACCCGCCGACAGATATTATGGAGCTCAGACCGCCAGATCTCTGATGAATTTCGATATCGGCGAGGAAACAATGCCAAGATCGATAATCAGAGCCTTTGGAATCCTAAAGATGTCAGCAGCTGAATCCAATTCAGAACTCGGGGAATTAGATAAAGACGTAGAATCTCTAATCGTATCTTCGTGCAAGGAGGTTATCTCAGGAAGTCTAGACGAACACTTTCCTCTTAGTGTGTGGCAAACTGGTTCCGGTACCCAGACAAATATGAATGCTAACGAAGTCATAGCAAATAGAGCAATCGAGCTTGCTGGAGGGAGGCTCGGGAGCAAGACGCCAGTGCACCCTAATGACCATGTCAACAGGGCACAATCCAGTAATGATACCTTTCCTACAGCCATGCATATATCGTCAGCCGAGCAGATCACAAACGTACTTTTGCCTTCGTTGCACTATCTCAGAGAAGCTCTTTCGGCCAAATCAAAGGAGTTTGACTCCATCGTCAAAATCGGGAGGACACATCTCATGGATGCTGTACCACTTACCCTCGGTCAGGAATTCTCTGGATATGTTTCAATGCTAGATGCAGATATTAGGAGAATCGAGTTCTCCCTTATTGATTTGTACGAATTGGCTCTCGGTGGAACAGCAGTAGGTACCGGTCTGAATACTCATCCAGATTTCCCAGATTTGGTTGCATCAAAAATCGCATCAAAAACCGGGTTACCATTCACTAGTGCTCACAACAAATTCTCTCAGATTGCAGCCCACGATGCAATCGTATCGGCTTCAGGCGCTTTGAATACTCTTGTGGCCTCCTTGATGAAAATAGCCAATGATGTTAGGTGGCTAGGCTCGGGACCCAGATGTGGAATAGGAGAATTGTCCCTCCCGGCCAATGAGCCGGGATCCAGCATAATGCCCGGAAAGGTCAATCCTACACAGTCAGAGGCTTTGACGATGGTATGTTGCCAGGTGATGGGAAACCACATCGCTATTTCTATCGGAGGGAGTCAGGGAAACTTCGAGCTAAACGTTTTCAAACCAATGATGATTTACAACCTGCTCCACTCAATCAGGATAATTTCAGATAGTTGCAGATCATTCACTGACAACTGTATCAAGGGTCTGAGGGCCAATGAGGCTAGGATTGCTGAACATCTTGAGAACTCATTGATGTTAGTGACTGCCTTGAACCCTCATATTGGGTACGACAATGCGGCGAAAATTGCAAAAAACGCCCATAAAAACAACCTAACTCTCAGACAGAGTGCATTGGAAATGGGGGCACTAACAGAAGAGCAATTCGATGAATGGGTCAGACCAGAACTGATGACAGGTACAAAGTAGACACTATTCGTAGAAAAAAACTTTTGAAAGGGCCAAAGAAAGGGTGGGAGCAGCAGGGGTTCAGCTTGGGGAAGCTTCCCCCCTGCGTACTCCGCAGGGTCCGGTTCCTCCTAGTTACCTAGGATTTCCCGGGTAGATGACTCTGGGGCCTCTAGGGTCCCTTTGTCTTTTTCTGGACTTGATGGGGTAATATCCCCCTTGAAGGATTACTCCTTCAATGCCCTCGTCGTCTCTCTCCATGGCTAGTGTCACCATTTTGATCCTCGATCGGTACCGGTCCTCTACAGGTCTCCCTGCTCTCGTTCCCGGTGTGTTTCTCTCAAGTTTCCTTCCCCTTCCTTGCGTCCGGTTATCTCTGCTCTCGTTCCCCACACCCGATTTCCTGGATTGTCCCCATCTCTGGTTTTCTTCCCTTCTATCGTGTACCTCTGCAGCATGGTCTTCTGGTACGGTTTGTGTTTTCCCCCCGAAGGGTTCGGTTCCGTTTTCCCCAGCTTCCCCCGTCGCTTCTTTCCCCTTCCTTGCGTCTGGTTATTTCCACGTCGGTTCTACTGCCGTCTCCTCGTCCACAGACGATTCAACTGTTCCCCGTTCACCTTTCGGATTCCGGTTCTACCTCTCCGACTTTGCGGATTCGGTTGTTGTGGCCCGCGGGTTTGCCGAAGCGCACCCACACCACTCCCCCGGAGCGGCAAAGTCAACAGGGCAAGCGACGGCAAATAAACCTTTCGCTCAGTATCACGTTTACAGTGGAAATGAGGGTCACTAAATGTTAATTTCCACTGCAATTTTTCATTCGCGGAGCTTCCTCAATCGCGCTCTCAATAGAGATGTCCTGGTGTCACGAGTTGTCTCCGCGCTTACTTCATCCATTCTTCTACTAAGGATTTGACCGTTAATCGAGTAAATCCCCCCTCTTTCATCCCCGAGGACTATTGTATCTCCCTCCGAGTCAGATCCGATAAGACAGCACTCATGTTCCAATTCCAATATCAATTGACCTCCAGAATCCCCAGAAATATCAACATCCCCTGCCGTATCCGAACTTGATAGTACTAGCACCCTCTTTCCTGCACAGGCCCAATAGGTCTGCCCAGTCCCTTCATCGCCAAAGGGTCCGACTGCCATTGCAGATACCGCCGATTGAGCATCGTAGCTCCATCCATAATTACTCCTGATAAACCCGTTTTCATATGCTGTAATAAACTCCGAACCAATGTCTGGAACCAGGATACAGCAGACTGCACTTGACTCTTCGATAATAGGGGCCTGCCAAGACGACACGATCGGATTATCATCCTGCAACTCTTCAGTATGTTCTTTCACCAAAGATACCGCCCCGCTGGAATGACCAAGTATGGCTACTGCCCGTTCACAGTCCTGTTTCTTGTAATCTCCACAAACTATCGGATCCCCATCCCCAATCTCGAAATGCTCCGTATCATCGCCATCGATACTTAGAATGCCACACCTGGGTCTTCCAAGCCCCAAGATTACTTTGCCGCGATGGAGGCCAATAAACCAGCTTCTCTCTGGAATAACCCATCGCTTACCCAACTCGCCGGATCGATTAAATCTCCATATCGATGATTCAGTGTAATCTCCGACCTCTATCTCATACACCGACGATGTCGCCCAAATTGAGCCTTCCACGGCTAGAACGTAATCACTAGCACCCTCCAGCTCTCTCTTCCAAAGAATCGACCCATCCGAGCCATCGAAGGCATAGAGCGAAGAGGAGGCCGTTACAAACACATGGCCATGATTCGTTGCAATATCTGAAACGGGCCCTTCAATGGATACTCTCCAGACCTCTTCCCCAGTCGAAGCTAGCCAACTAATTAGCAAGCCATCTTTAGACCCAGCTACAATAGAACCGTCCTTGAGGGAGATGGCTGTACAGGGGGACCCTAGATCTCGAATGAAGGACGAAATCGTATCGACCGATATCGAGGCCATGCATCATCCGGGAGACCCCGAGATATCGTGCTTTCGTCGGTCGCCCGATTAAATCCCGTAGAGACGAGCCACCTTTCTCTTCAGGTATTCCACAAAGGCCTCTGGTGAAGGCGGGGCCCCACATGCTTCCTCGATTAGCTCGGCCGGCTTCAAGATACTCCCCCTGCCATGCACCCTTGATCTCATCCAATCCAATAGAGGTGAAAACTCCCCCCTGCTTATTTGTGAATCATGATCCGGAAGATCTTCTCTAGCAGCCTCAAGAAGCTGAGCAGAATACAAGTTACCTAGGGTGTAAGTAGGGAAGTAGCCAATCGCCCCCATCGACCAATGAATGTCTTGAAGGACGCCAGATGATCTGTCTTCGGCTCTGACACCAAGGTATTGCTCATACATGTCGTCCCACTTATCAGGTAAATCATCCACTTCAAGCTCTCCAGAAATAAGAAGCTTCTCAATCTCGTATCTTATCATGATATGAATATTGTAAGTGGCTTCATCTGACTCAACACGAATCAGACTAGGCTCAATCAGATTGACAGACTTCCAGAGTAGTTCAGCATCCAGATTCTTGGTGTTTTCAGGAAACTCCTCTTTCCATAGAGGTAGTATCCATTGACAGAACTCATAAGAGCGACCGATCTGATTCTCCCAGAGTCTACTTTGACTTTCATGGATCCCTAAGCCGTTGGCGTATCCCGCGGGTTGGAAGTCGAGATCTCTTGGACGGCCTTGCTCATAGGTTCCATGACCAGTTTCATGCATCGAGCCGTAGAGTGACCCAAATGGATCACTATCATTGTATCTTGTTGTCCATCTAACATCATCAGGATTAGGGCCTCCACAGAATGGATGGGTTGAAGCATCTCTTCTTCCAGAATCGAAGTCAAATCCAATCGCCTCTGAAACTTTCTGACTCAGTCTTTCCTGACCTTCACGACTCCACGAGTTATCCGTAATCCACGACATGTCAGGGACCCCTCCTCTTTCGGCTACAGACTTTATGAGGGGGGCCACCTCGGTTCTGAGACCATCAAATAGCGGGTCCAAACGTGCAACTGTCAATCCAGATTCATAGATATCCAAGAGAGCATCGTATCGAAGAGTTTCATACCCCAAGTAATCTGCCTTTTTTCTCGCAAAGTCAATCGATTTGGCTAGGTCGTCCCTGAAAATTGAGAAGTCATTTTTCTCTCTAGCCTCTGTCCAAGATATGACGGCCTTGGAGTTATGCCTGGCCATCTCGGAGACGAACTCAGTAGGTAGTTTTGTAGCTTTGACGTAAGCCTCTCTGGCCAACCTGACGTTAGCTCTCTCAATCTCATTCAATTCACTATTTTCCTCCAACTCATCCAGTAACTCCCCAATGCGAGGCGAGGTCTTTCTTCTGTGTGACTCTCTGGAAATCCATGCCAGTTGCTCGCCCCTCAATGTTGCAGCCTTAGGAGGCATCAGGACTTCTTGATCCCATCCAAGAAGGCTCCTAACCTGACTCATTAGATCAATGTCTTTCAATATCTCTAGAAGCTCATCGTAAGCATCCATGTCACTTGAGAGAGGGAGCTGCTCATAACTTAAGCCATCATTCTAAGCATCAACGCCCAATGCAATACCCAATGCAACACCTATTCCATACGAGATTAGACTGACTACGCCTAATATCCCGGTCATTTCAAAGAACCTTGACTTGAAGGAGACCCTCTCAACTACCGATGTATAGAAATTGAAAACTCCCACAATGAATAATCCAATAGCGAAAGTGCAAATTAATGAAGCCTCATACATCTCAAGGCCAGCCAGCCCCTCTTTAGTAGAGTCAAGAATCAAATAAGGTGAGACAAGGAGTATTACAGTAATTAGATATGATATCCAAGTAAAGAAGGCGGCTTTTATCGCTGAACCCTCTCTTTTTTCGGCCCTAGATGACAGATACTCCGATGCGCCCATACTGAAAGCTGCCGCAATCCCCGTAACTAAGCCCGCTAGAGCTACTAAGTCCATATCCTTGAGTGCGAAAGTAAGACCTGCCAGAGCACCAGTCAACTCAATCAAAGCATCAGACATCCCCAGCACTATGCTTCCGGAGTATTGAAGCCTCTCCTCTTCGAGCATTGAGATCATCTCTTGTTCATGCTTCTCCTCCTCTTCGGCGATTTCAACTAGCCCCAAACTTCTGTATTCAGATGATATGTCCCTCTCGGTTTCTTCCATCATCATGATGGAGAAAGTAAAACCGAATACCCTAGCCAGAATTACATGTTTGATAACCTGAAACCAGTCAGGACTAACCTTCTGTTCGGTGATTTTCGAAATAACCAACTCATGCCTTTCCTCTTCAAGTGCTATTCCCTCGAGAATGGACTTGTTCACTGGGTCGTTCTGAATTTTCGCCAGTCGCCGATAAACTTCAGCCTCGGTCGCCTCCATCTTCTGAAGAGAAAGGAGCCGTTTCAATCGTACTTCTTCCATAACCCTCCATAATGCCCGACCCTATTGAACTCATCCAATAGACCGAATCCATCATGTGTTCAGGCATTACCGACACATCATGGTGCGCTGCAACACGGCGATTGTGTTGATCTTGGTACTCATCTCTCCAACACTTTCTGGCTGTTCAGGTCCAGTCAACGAAAATGGCGATGTGGAGCAGTATGAACACTGGTTACCGCCTGTCGAGGAACGATCAGGAAAGGAATACAGAAATGATGACGTATTCAGTAGGGTTTCAATTAATGGCACATATGACACAGGAGATGTCCAATCCATTTTCGTACCAGTTCCCTCAATTTCTGTATCCGATGGGGGAGCAGGATTCACGGGAGGGGCCGAAGTTCACCTCGGATTGTGGCTTCCAGAAAAGGAAGGGTGCGATTTGACAGTATCTGAAGTTCTAGAAGAATGCAAGGTCCCGGTCATTGCTGAGATAGGCCCGTACTACGATGATGGGGATGTTGATGCACTCACACCTGCTAATAGGCTCGGAAGATTCCTAATCGAGAATTATGTTCAACATGGATACGGCGTAGCCCAAGTCTCTGTCTTTGGGACAGGCCAATCAAATCACTGCATGGACCTAATGGGGCATGATGAACAGGCTGGGATAAAAGCCGCTGTGGATTGGCTAGGGTCCCAACCTTGGTCCAATGGGAGAGTTGGCGCAATAGGAAAGTCGTACGATGGAAGCACACCATGGAACGCAGCAGCATCCGGATCGGATTATCTGGCTACCATAGTTCCGATGTCAGGACTAATCGGAGTGCACGATCTGATGTGGAGAAATGGCAGTATGGAGGCCAGAGGCGCAATAATGCACAATGGCGTATATGGGTCATTTGGATTGGATGGGGACAGTGGGGATATAGAAAATGCATGTGAGGGATATGTAGAGGGATACTATGCAGGCCCAGCAGCGTACCTGACGGGGGACAATCTAGCATGGACCGGATCAGATTATTGGGAAGAACGGCACTTTCTGAGTCGAGCATTAGAAATCTACAATGGATCAATCTACATCATCCATGGTCTGCAGGATTGGAATGTCGATCCACACATGGCCTTTCCAGCTCATCAAATGTCCGTTGATGCGGGCTTCGACGTCAAAGGCCTGTATGGGCAATGGGCTCATGATTACCCAGACAGGGATGGCGATGCAGGACATGCATCACTTTCATCAGGCAGAGGCGCAGAGGCGTATCCTTACACATTACGATGGGATTGGGCAGACGACATGCTCGAGTGGTTTGATTTCTATCTGATGAACAAGGGCCCAAAACCAAGACTAGTCGCGGAGGTACAGGATAATATTGGCGGTTGGAGAGTGGAAGAGACATATCCCCCTCCACAACTTGATACAATATCATTAACAATGGACGAATGCCAGATAGTGGGCGGAAGTGACACGATCACTTCATCATCCAGTTTGAGGGTGCAATGCCCAGAATTTGACTCCCAGACTAGGATAGTAGGAACACCAACAATACATCTCGAAGCTACAATATCACAATTTTCCACCAGTGGACATCTGTTCGTAGAGATGATACAGGCGAGTACCGAGATGCATCTAGGTCATGCAGTCATGGATCTTAGATTCCATGAAGGAGGAAAACAAGGAAGCACCCTGCTACCTGGTTCTACTGTTATCGCAAAAATGGAATTTTTTGGTATGGACGTGGTGGTCCCCGAAGGCGACGCCATACAGTTGATTATCTCCCAGACAGGCGAGGATTATGTTCCGAGCCCAGTCTCAACCTCACCAGTTACACTGTCAATGGGCAGTGAGAGCGTCCTTAATCTTCCGTCCGTGAATAGACAATGTTCGGATCTTTTCCTTCCCCCGATGCAAGACCCATATCCTCAATGCATAGTCTAAACATATTCCCGAACTCTTGATGCGTTTGAGGCTCCCGGAAGTGTCATGACAGAGGGGATTCCGCGCGTGAATGTCCCCGTTATCGACAGGATATTGCTTCACTTATGGGAACAAGACCATCAGGCTGACCACTACCTAGTCTCCAATGATGTAACACGTCCGGGAATTTCTGAGGTCTGTGCTTTGCATCCTCCAAATGTATCACGAGCTATGAGGGACCTAATGTCCGATGGATTGGTTTCTGAGCACATGCGTACAATCAGGGGTGAAGATCGCCGTCAGAAGACATGGCAACTNACTGACGATGGTAGATCAGTGGCCAGATCAAGAATTCTGAATCTTAGAGCCAATATGGTTCTACTAAGGGGGAGAGATGGGAAGCTATTGGAAATAAGAGCCGATGAGGCGGCAGAGAAACTCGAGACAAACCTGTCCCTTCTACAGGTTTTGATGCACGCCCAGCATGAGGGCGTACTGAATTTCGGAGATATAAGATTCGGAGCAATAGTATCTCCTCAGGAAGGAAAGATGGCTACAGTATCAATGCTTTCTGGAGCGCACTCAACTTACCATAACCTACCTCCCTCCACTAGGAAAGTACATGGTAGGCTATTGGAAAAGAATAAGCTCGACTCATGGTATTCCTCCGAAGTTCCCATGTTTGTTGTATCAGGAATCGCTGGCTGTGGAAAAACAACTCTCACTTCTCACTGGCTCAATAATCTAATTTCAAAGAATCCAGAAACTCAAGTTATGTACTACCCTTGTCAGCCATGGGATACCTCTCTAGGAATAGCAACAAGCTTACTGCATAGATTAGGCATAGGGGTTGAAGATGGTAAACAGGACCCGTACAAGATACTGGAGTCTTTGCCACTGAAACCTGGTGCTAGAATCGATATTGATTCATACAGGAGAAGATTATGCGCCCATCTCATCGACGAGTCAAACCTTGTTACAGAAAACTTTCCTGAACTATTAGTGGTATTAGACGATGTCCACAATATAGGTCCAGAGGGAAGCCACCTCTTTGGTGCTCTACTTCAGGTCGCAGAAACTACCTCAATCAGGTTGATTTTGATTTCAAGAACCAAATTGGTATTCTACGATACCAGAGATGTCCATACCAGAAATAGAGTGCGAGAGCTAGATCTTTCAGGATTATCAATGCAAGAAGTAGAGGACTGGGTTTCCTCAATAGACCTGCCTGAAGAAACTGGTGCAAATGAAATTCACAGCATAACAGGAGGGCATCCACTAGCAGTCGAACTCCTGGAACTTTATGGAAGAACTGTCCACGATGACTGGATGCGCTTCTTGGATCAAGAAATACTGGATGTCCTACCTGCCGAAAGTAGAGAAATCCTGTCAATTCTATCAGTCGCTGATAGGCCGGTACCCTGGGAGGTCCTAGCTAGAGCAGCTAATCATGACGGTCCACCACCAGAGGAATTGGTTGACAGGGGCCTGATGTTGGAACTAGATGATGGAATGTGGTTACACGAGGCAATAAGAACAAGGCTTCTCAGAGATGTCGGAAGGCCTCTAGAGGAAAGGTTGCGTAGATTGACAGACGCACTTGAAGTTTAGGACATGTGCCTATCGAGCCATGAATCCATTCCCGCCTTTGGCATGGCACCAGTCATTCGGTCAACGACTTCACCATTATTGAAGAGGATGAGAGCCGGAATCCCTCTAACACCAAATCTTCCCGGACTCAGAGGATTGACATCGGTGTTCACTTTGGCGATTGTTATGTCTCTCTCGGACGCAATTTGACTTAGAACTGGAGCGATCATTTTACAGGGCCCACACCAAGGAGCCCAGAAATCCACTAACACCCAACTACCGCTTTTTGTCACCACGTCAAAGTCCGAATCAGTAGTATCTATCACCTGTCCCATATACACACCTATCCTCCTGATAGGGGCTCCTCGTATCAACCTGTGTCTCAATTCTCTGGATACAAGGGATTGAGAACCTAGAACTCGTCCCAACGTCCAGAGCGACATGGAAGTTACACCTAGTATCTTAACTGCGGACTTATGCAATCTCGGTGAAATACTTGAAAATGCCGTTGAAGCAGGTATAAATTGGATTCACATGGATGTAATGGACGGAAACTGGGTGGTAAACAAGACAATTACATTCGGACCAGCCCTTATTAGATCAGTAAGAGAGAGACTTGGAGAGAATGTTTTCATCGACTGTCACCTGATGGTAACTAATGCAGAGGAGACTTGGAATCAGTACGTTGAAGCTGGAGTTGATATGGTCATTGCACATATCGAAGCAGTGGATGATTTCCCGGGCTTAATCAAGAAAATCCACAGTACGGGGACCCAAGTTGGATGTGTGCTAAATCCAGATACACCGGCTTCTGAAGTCATGCCCTTATTGCCAGAGCTGGATTTGGTTCTGGTAATGTCTGTTGTACCCGGGAAAGGTGGTCAATCATTCATGCCACAGGTGGAAGACAAGGTCAGAGAATTTAGATCAGCAATCGATGAGCAGGAGAAGGGGGGTGGAAAAACACCGATCTTGATGATTGATGGAGGAATAAAGCATCATAATGCCGCCATAGTTAGGGATTGGGGAATAGACATCGCGGTAGTTGGCAGTGGGCTAATCAACGAGAGGGGCTCAATCTCCCAGAATTTAGATGAGATTAACAGGGCTTTAGAGGGCTACTAATCAACGCATTGAAAATACACCCCCCCATCCAATATCATGGTTTCAGAAGATTGGGTGGCTTCAGAAGTTAGGAAAGTTATACCAAACGCCTCTGTTGAAGCTACCGATCTACATGGGTCCGGGGATCACTTCCATGTCAGGATTATCTCAGAGGACTTCATTGGATTGAGGCCCCTACAGAGACAGATGCCAGTTCTGAAGCACTTCAAGAAATTCCTTGAGGACAATTCTGTCCATGCACTGGATCTGAAATGTATGACTCCTGAACAAGCCAAGACTCTTGGAAACACCGCCTTTGATCCTCATTCGGGCAAGCAAGAATTCTTTGGCATTCATGTTAGGAGACCGAAAAAGGAGTGATAAAATGAGCGGATTTAACTGGACGCCAACTGAATTGCAAGAGATAGTAGATGGAAACGAATTAGTAATTTTTATGAAAGGAACCCCGGAACAGCCACAATGCGGATTCTCTAGTCGTGGTTCTCAGATTGTAAGTGCATTTGCTAGGGAAGTAGGTTTGGAACAATTCGCATGTGTGAACGTCTTGTCGGACCCAAGAGCCAGGACAGCGCTAAAAGAATGGTCGGACTTTCCTACCATCCCACAGGTGTTTGTTCATGGTGAATTGATCGGTGGAAGTGACATAGTCCTTGAGATGTTTCAAGACGGTAGCCTTCTAGAGATGTACGAAGCCGGCCGAGCGTGAGGGGAAACACTCCGTCGTCCGAAGATCGACGAACAATGCTCATTGCACTAGCAGGTGCTGGGGCTATTTCCTTCGCCCCCATTTTGTATAAATTGTCGGAAACTAATCCCGCAACGGGTGCATTCTTCCGTATGGCTTATGCCGTACCATTCCTCTTCATTATGGTATATTTTTCCCGAAAAGAGGATCCTCGTGATTTTCGGTCGAGAACATTAACTTTCTTGGCTGGAATAATCATAGCATTTGACTTTCTTGGATACCACAGTGCCATAGACTATGTCGGAACAGGAATCGCTACACTGATTGGGAACTCACAGGTCATAATTGTTACATTAGTTAGCTGGAAGCTCTTAGGGGAGAGACCAAATCAGTCCATTCTTCTATCATTGCCTGTTGTGGTAGTGGGCTTGGCCTTAATTTCAGGGATATGGGATGGGGAGCCTTATGGAGAGGATCCAACGAAAGGGGTATTTGCGGCAGTTTTAGCTGCATTTTTCTACTCATCATTTTTGTTACTCTACAGGTACTCTAACAGACAGATGGCCCCAGCCGCGAATGCGCAGTTTGATGCTACTGTCGGAGCTACCTTTGGCCTTCTAGTTCTAGGCTTGATGCCACTGGAACCAATCGGAGTCCAACAGATAAATTTCGAGATAACATGGCCAAGCCATGCATGGTTACTTGTGCTAGCCCTCTCCTGTCAGGTGGCGGGTTGGATAGCAATAACATATGCACTTCCCAGGCTTCCAGGGGCTCACACCTCATTTGCAGTCCTAATTCAGCCGGTATTGACCATAATTTGGGGTACCTTTCTTCTCGATGAATCTCCGTCAACTCAGCAGTCGGCTGGGATGATTCTAATTTTTGCAGCCATTATTGCAGTCACAATGTTTGGTGAAGCTAGGGCGAAGCCTGAATCAGTTTAGGTGTACAGGGCGAGAGATAATTGCGAAGGGATGGGATGCACTCAGCGAGAACCTATCGGCCCCGTACATGCATTACTGAGAGCAGGTGATAGATAATCGTTGTTGGAAATAGAGGGAAAAATACACTTTTACCAATATTTTCATCCTGTTAAGATACAGATAGAATCTCTGCTCCACCCTCTGCAACATATACTGTATGCTCAAATTGGCCCACGTGACCCCCATCTTGGTCCTTCAACGCAGAGTAGACCTCAAGAAATCTTATGGAGGTCAATTTCTTTACTAGTTGACCCCACTTTCTTCTAAGTGACTCATCGTCCTCCTCGGGAAACGGCTTTTCTAGTAACGGGAAAGCCCATCTTTCAGCAAAAGGAAGTGTGTTGTACCTCTCCTCAATGTAGTGAGCTAATCTCGCACCCAACGGCTTGAGCTTTTTCTTTTCTAGTGCCCGCCTAATCTTTACGTTCCCGGTTACTCTAAGTATATTCGAAGAATTATGGGGGCTTACATTTTCTACCATTCCACTGCTACCTGTTGTATTGAACGGTTCCACGGCGTATATCCCGCCCTCTTCTACTGAACCCTTGAAACTTGGGTTATTTGCGCCACAGGCGTACATGGGGATTGAAACTCCATCATGAAGACTCCATCTCTCCATTTTGTGCCCGCATAGATTCGAGATCGGCATGAATCCGTAGTCCTTAGAAACCTGCTCCGCAGCGGCCCCCACAACATGCCAGGGAGTACCTGGGTGCATCTTCTCTATCGCAGCATCTCTAGCCTCTCTCGCAGCCTTAATCTGATCAGTGTGATTACCTCCGTTTCCCACCTCCAAAGTCATTGCGTTATCTCCCAAGGCACCTTTGATATGAACCCCTACATCCAGTTTTACCAAGTCACCTTTTTCGAATACCATCTCCCGTTCCCACCCTTCAGGGGGGCTTAACTGGGTATTTGTGGTGTAATGAGCGGCAAAATCGTTTACCGATATAGTAACAGGAAATGCTGCCTGGCCACCATGCCTTCGTATGAACCTCTCCGCAGAGTCAATGACTTCATTCCAGCCCTTTCCGGCTACAATCTCCCCCTTGATGCCTTCCAGAGTCCTTCTGGCCACATGGCCTGCATCCCTCCATTGCTTCAAATCTGACTCTTCAACCAATCAAAAACCTCCTCCTCTTTGACTAATCCCTCTCTGAGCACCTTGGTTCCTGTAGCATCGGGTGAGCCAGTGGAGGATTGCCAAGATATCAAGGTACTGGGTGTGTCGCCCCCACAAATACCACTAACATGGGGGACCCTGTTATCCGAAGTGGAAAGAGATTGAGCAGCTATTGAAGTGTCTAGGATTGGGGCGCTACCTGACAAATTAGCACTGGTAGCTGTTAGTGGGCCAATATCTTCGATAAGACTCACCGCTACATCGTGTGAAACAACTCTGATTGCAACCCTGTTCCCCCCAAGTCTCTCATCGAGGTTCTTTCTTGAGTCTAGGACCACTGTTATCGAGCCTTTGGGGAAGAAATCCAACAAATCCTCAATTTCTTTTGGAACAAACGCAATTTCACGTGCCTGCTCCAGATTCGCTACCCCTAGGCTCACTGGCTGACTTCTCTCCCTACATTTTAGTGAGTAGAGTAGATCTAACGCGTAACTCTCCGGAATACAGCCCAGTGCAGGTTGAGTGGAGGTTGGATATACCACACAACCTCCTCGCCTCAGGACTGATAATGGATCTTCCATATTATCTACCTTATATGACGTCTGTTTGCAGGAGGAAGTGAGTATGCATGTGCTACAATTGACCCTACACTAAGGTCGGTATTGGTTTGGTGAGTATGCCTCTGAAAGATCCTTGCAACCTCGTAGGCTCCAACGTATATGTTTACGACTGGTATCAGAAAAATAAGCTTCCTGAAGGACCTTCTGTCCCACATTTCGCTGGTCATTTCACTACCATCCTCCGCAACCACGGCCAGCCCCATCGCTCTCTGCCCAAGGGATCTAGAAAATTTAATTCCAGTGAGCCTCCAATAAAGCCAGTGAGATGCCAGTAAGACGAAACTGTACGCGACCGAATGATGAGTCGATGTTGTCCAAGTCTCCAAAATCCAAACGTTCATCAGTTGAAAATTCGTTACTAGCATCAAAATAGTCGAAACAATCACCACATCAATTGCAAAAGATGTACCCCTTCTGGTAGCAGAAGCAAGTATTGTTCCCTCAGGAAGATTCCAGTGCTCGGAATTCTTCTCGGCTACTATCGCTCTTGCTATAGAGCCCCCTGATGGAGACAGAGAAATCGGTGAATCATGATCTACCATTGCGCTTCCTCAGACCATTCCGATGATGTGCCACGCCTCAAGGTTATGTTTTCTTGCATGTTCCAACCAAGCCGACCAATTCCCATCTTCCCTCAGTGTTGAGGGGTCTCCAATTACTATCAACCCTCTCTTCGCTCTAGTGAGTGCGACATTCAATCTTCTCGGATCCGATAGGAAACCAATCCTTCCTTCTGAATTAGATCTGACACAGGAGAAAACAATAACCTCCTTCTCTCTTCCTTGGTAACCGTCAACAGTCTTTACTTCAATATCCGAGAGGGTCTCAGGAAGAATATCTCGAATAGCTCTCACCTGTGCCGCATAAGGGGTAATGATTCCTATTCCATCTCCCACAACCTCGCCAGCATCAATTAAATCACCAACTATCTTTGCGACCCAAGAAGCCTCGACCCTATTCTCCTTGGAAGCACCATCGGGCCCTGTCGTCTCCCCTCCCTCCACGGGTAAGAATGCTACAGGCCTTTCCCAGTCAGGCCAGAGAATCCCTGCAGGAGCTCTTCTTTCCGATTCACGAACCCCATCCTCTAATCTGCCTGAGTAGAATTGTTGATTGGGAAATTCAGAAATTGCTGGATGCATCCGGTATTGCTTTGTTAACAAATGGGGTGACACTCCCATATCCATAATTCGTTCGAAAAGAGATCTTGACAATCCCCCCTCTGAAGCCCTTCTTGAGATTACAGTAGGCGACAGCTGTCGATGATCACCTACCAGAACTACCTGTCTCGCACCTCTTACTATCGGAACTAGTGTAGACGGCTCCGTAGCTTGAGTGGCCTCGTCAATTAATACCTGACTAAACCTTCTGCCATCTAAAATCTCATGCCCAGAGCCTATACAGGTACAACAGAGTACCTGTGCCCTATCCAAGATATCGTCTCTCATCTGCCCCTCTATTTTCCTCACTTCTTTCCATCCTCGGCTAAGGTCTCTATGGGCCAAGCCCTTCTCCTTCCCACCTCTCATCCCCTTTATCTTTCGACCCAGCTTTTCGTTGAGCTCCAAATGATCAATCAAATCCTTTCTTAGCGGGTGTTTCTCCATCATAGCATCCATAGTTGCTTCTCTCAACCCCTCCCTAACCTTTACCGGCTGGCCAAGTCTCACTGCCCTCACGCCAAGTTGGAGTAAACCCTCTAGCAGGTTATCAACCGCAACATTAGAGTCGGCAACCGCTAAGATTGTCCCATAATCTTGCTGTGACCATGCCTCGACTATTCTCACCGCTGTATGTGTCTTACCAGTACCAGGGGGGCCCTGAATCAGGGTAAGCCTCTGTTGTACTGCGGCCATTGCAGCTTTCCTCTGAGACTCATTCATTGACGAGTCTAAAACGAAGGTCCTACCTCTGGAGTTGCCAAGTTGTGGAGGTAGAGAAGCGGTCCCAGACGGATCATGTACCGAACCAAGAAGCAGGTCTCTCAGAGGGACCCCTCCCTCTTCTTGGAAAATTGAGTTCAGAGAATCCCTCATCCGATCATATGCAACTCTGTTCGCTCCCCTATCCATTCTCCAGGAGTCCTTTCTCAAGTCGGACGGGGCCTCATTAATTACAATTCTAATTGAGCCCCTCCTCCTATCACTGACTATCGCCTCGATTGGCTTTTCGGACAACGGATCACCTCTGCTCAACATTACTATATCGCCCTGTCTAAACCTATGCTGGCCCAAATCTGATCCACTTCTTTTTCTCAATTTCACAATTCTCTGATCGAATAGCCACCCGTCAGGCTTGGCAATCAAATCAAAAAGAGCCAGGCCATTAGAAACTAGCCTTTCCTTGGGCCAATCCCTAAGTCTCTTTTCCGTAGTAGAAAGCTCGTCATCAAGCTCCCAGCGAATCAACTTTTGATACAGCTCATGATGATCCTGACTCCTATTGAAACGAGCCCGAAGCTCTTCATCACCTACATCCACGCATAACCGTAAGAGAACCCCCTCATCACCATTACCTGACAAACGTCACTAACTTGGGACAGGTCAGACCACTCATATCCCCGTGAGGATTATACGATGTGTTTAGTGGAGGTGGATACTAGGGGGGGGATGCGTAGGTGTTTGACCGATTCAAATTTAATCGCAAGACAGCTGCAAATACAATTGAATGCCCCCTCTGCCAAGAGAAGAATCCAGAGGGATCCGACGTCTGTTCAAGATGCTCCTATCAACTTACTTTGGCTTCCCATCAGCAAGCTGGTAATGTCAACGAAGAGGAGACTTCGGAACTTTTTGATGAACTCCTCTCTGATTTCGAAGAGGACGAAGAAGAGGAAGTAGTTGACTGGTCCAGAACTACATTCACGATGGACGATGTAACTATCGATGTCAAACAGTACGGAAAAGATGACTCAGTGGTAACCAAACAGAAACCGAGCTTCGCTATGACGGTAGACACACCTGAACCCATAGTGGAGGAAGCTGAGGAAGAAGAGTATGAGCTGACCCCAGATGACGCACCAGAGTTTGTTACTAAGTTTGAAGTTCCAGATGTTGAGGAAGAAAAGTTGGAAGAGATTACAGTACAGCAGGTGGATCTTGTACAACCAACCTCGGAATCCCCCGATGATGTTGAGACAGTACCAGCCGAGCAAATACCAGACCAACTACCAACAGAGGTGATTCAGGAGATCGAGCAAGAAGAGCCAGAGCTCCCATTGGAAGAGCCAGAGCCCCTCCAGGAAGACATTGAAGAGTCAGAAAATCTACCAGCACCCCCAACTAACCTACCTCCGCACAAGGGTCCCGAAATAGCACCCCCAGTAGTTGATGAGGATCAGGATCCGATGCCTATTCCCCCTCCGCCTGATCTATCAATGATTGACTCAATTCCAATTGCAGAAGAAAAGGCCCCGAATTTTTGGCCATGGGCACAACAGGAAGAATGGTCCGGCAGAGATGTCGCCCAGAAGGTGAAATCCGCCATGGAAGCTGCAAAATCCAAAAATATCGCTCAAGCCACCGTAATATTGGACGAAGTTGGTCCACATCTCGGGGATAGGACGAAGCTAGTCTATCCAATCGGAGCACTGCTACAGAGGATGGGAAGGCCCCAAGCTGTGGACAGATTACTGGAAGCGGCGATGCGTGCCCATCCAGAAGACGAATCAGTATTGTCTGCAAAATCCAAATTGAGGCCTTAACCATAATCCGTAGGTATCATTCGATAGACTATCGTGCGGGATACAATGAGGCGGGCGACTAGTTCAATTAGAGTGGACGAAGATCTAGTTCTGAGACCAGCCTCCAGACTACGTACTCGGGAAATTATTGAGGCATTTGAGGAGACATGGCCAGAGGTAAATAGAGCGATGCCGTGGATTAACCCGGATAGCAATATTTCCGCACAAATGTCCGAATTTCTTTCAGAAACCGAGAGGATGGGAAGGGCCGGACTGCTACATCACTGGGTCATGATTAGGCCTTGGGATAACTCGATTCTAGGACTTATTGGCTTTGACCGTGTAACTAGATCAGGTCAGGCAACATGGAATTTGGGATACTGGGTAAGAAGCTCTGAACAGAATCATGGAGTAGCCAGTAAGTCAATCGAAGCAGTCTTGAAGTGGATGGGAGAAATTGAGGAAGTTAACATCGAGCTCAAGGTCGATCCACTAAACATACCCGGAAAGAGTACAGTATCAAAGATTGTCAGGAAGTGGTCTGGAAGGAGATGCATCGAAGGCGACTCATCAATTACAATAGCAGGCGTGAGAACCGTACATGAGTGCCATGTAGTAACTGTTGGCCCTAAAGGTCCGAGTAAATGAGCACTACACTATCGAACATTGAATAAACAATCACTACTCGCGAGTTTGCCCCGTAGGGGCAGGTGACATCATGACAGGTCCAAAACCGAGACAAAGGCTACCTGACATGGACCCCGAAGAGACCGATGAGTGGCTAGAATCACTGAGAAATGTAGTCGACTCACATGGAGTAGAGAGAGCAAGAATGCTCCTACATGAATTGATGATTGAGGCCAATGACCTTTCGATCCCAATAAAGCCCCCCTCTCGAACCCCCTATCTGAATACCATCTCTCTCGATCAACAGCCTCCTTATCCAGGGGATTTGGAAATAGAGAGCAAAATTCAGAATGCGATTCTATGGAACGCCGCCGTTGTCGTATCGGACTCGAATAAAAGGATTGACGGAATAGGAGGGCACATATCCACATATGCATCAAGCTCAACTCTTTACGAGGTAGGGTTCAATCATATCTTCAGAGGGAAGGACTACAATGGAATTGGAGATGCCATATATGTCCAAGGGCACGGGAGTCCTGGAATATACGCGAGGGCCTTTTTGGAGGGCAGAATAACTCTTGATCAGATGCTTAATTTCAGGCAGGAGGCCTTCAAAGATGGGCTTTCCTCATACCCCCACCCCAGACTTATGCCAGAATTTTGGGAGTATACCACTGTTTCAATGGGACTAGGTCCTTTGGGGGCCGTAATGCAGGCAAGGTTCTGGAAGTATTTGCATCAGAGAGGCCTCGCAGATACTTCCCAGAGTAGGGTATTCGCTTTCTTAGGAGATGGGGAGATGGATGAGCCAGAATCCATAGCCTCAATCGCAATAGCTGGAAGAGAGAAACTCGATAATCTGATAGTAGTCGTAAACTGTAATCTCCAGCGTCTTGACGGCCCTGTGCGTGGTAACTCCAAGATAATACAGGAGCTGGAGGGACTCTACAAAGGGGCCGGATGGACCGTGATTAAGGTACTCTGGTCCTCTGGGTGGGATCGTATAATGAATGAGGACTCTCTGGGAGTGGTACTGTCGAGGATCGAAGGAATAAATGATGGAGATTGGCAAAGGATGAGTACCCTATCTCCTTCTGAATTCAGGAAGGAATTTTTCTCTGGTGACGACAATCTCTCCAGTCTGGGAGAATCATTGTCAGACGAGGATATAGAAAATCTTCGTAGAGGTGGCCATGACCCACGTAAAGTGTACGCCGCATACAAATCTGCGGAAGCTGCTCAGGGACCCGCTGTTATACTGTCTCATACTGTCAAAGGATGGGGGATAGACTCGTTCGAGGGAAGAAACTCAACTCATCAAAAAAAGAAGATGGCAATGGAAGATCTCATGGCCTATCGAGATTCTCTGCAACTACCAATAGATGACGAATCACTTGAAAAAAGCCCATTTTTCCACCCGGGAGGTGACTCGGAGGAAATTGATTACATGGTAAAAAGAAGAGAGGAACTAGGAGGATATTTACCATCAAGAAAATCCCCAATAATTGACATTGATGCCCCGGATAAAACTACTTTCTCCGAGTTCGATGATGGTACCAGAGAAGGACAATTAGTCTCGACCACAATGGTATTTGTGAGACTATTAAGAAAACTCCTGAAGTCAGAAATCGGGTCTAGAGTAGTTCCGATTATTCCAGATGAAGGAAGAACCTTCGGTATGGATCCTCTATTCAGTGAATTTGGAATTTTCTCACAGTTCGGGCAAAATTACACCCCTGTCGATCACAAGATGCTCATGAATTACAAGGAGTCAGACTCAGGACAAATCATTCAGGAAGGCATCGCAGAAGCAACATCGATGGCCACATGGACAGCTTCAGCGACTTCCTATTCCCACTCATCCTCGCCAACCCTCCCATTCTACACATTCTATTCCATGTTTGGATTTCAGAGAACAGCAGACCAAGTGTGGGCGGCCGCTGATTCAAGAGCTAGAGGATTCTTGATGGGTGCAACAGCTGGAAGGACTACCCTCAATGGAGAAGGACTTCAGCATCAAGACGGGCATAGTCTTCTATTCGCATCAACTGTGCCAAGCTGTCGGGCATGGGATCCAGCCTATGCCTACGAGCTAGCCACAATAATTAGACATGGGATCGAAGAGATGTGGGTCATGAACAAGGACGTCATTCACTATGTCATGTTGTACAATGAGAATCAACAACAACCCGCCAAGCCAGACGGATGTGACGAGGGGATAGTCAAGGGTGCTTACAAACTTCAGGAATCCAAAAAATCAGATACCGGCCATGTGAGAATTCTGGGCTCTGGCCCCATCCTTCAATATGCCCTAGAGGCGGCATCCTTGCTTGAATCAGAGTTTGAAATCTCATCCGAAGTTTGGTCAGTGACATCTTACGGTGAGCTAAGAAGAGAGGGCATGGAGTGCGAGCGTCACAACAGACTCAACCCACAATCCGAAAAATCTGCCTATGTCTCTGATTGCTTCGGAGATGACATACCAACAATTGCTGTATCTGACTACATTGCGGCAGTTCCAGAAATGATTCAGAGGTGGGTTGGAGGCAGATTTACTGTACTAGGAACTGATGGTTTCGGGAGGTCCGACACAAGGGAGGAACTCAGGAGATTCTTCGAGATTGACACAAAGAGCATAATTCTAGCCGCCCTATCAACTCTTGAGAGAGAGGGGACGCTGAAAGAAGGAACAGTGAAGGAAGAATCAGACAAGATGGGAATCAGTGGCATAAGGGAAGACAAGGCGGCCTAGTAATGGGTAGATTCAGAAGAGCTGTGAAATTAGCTACATGGATTTGGAAAAATAAGATAATTTTGGCCACATTAGGATCACTGATCTCCAGATTCAGGAGAAAGTAAGGAGATTTTATGCTACAACTCGTCCAAGCAAGGGTCATTCAGAGCATAATTATACGACAAAGCATCCCCTATGCTTACCCAATCCGGTGTAGTTCCATCAACCCAACCATACCTGTGACCCGGTATGAGTCTCCAGTCTTCTGGCAGACTTTCGAGAATACTCCTTGCATGGCGAATACTGCTCCACTGGTCCCTTGGATTACTGCCAGGTAAGTCCACCCTTCCCATGCCATTAGTGAATAGGAGATCGCCAGCGTGATAGACTCCATGTCCATGAATGGTGACATGTCCAGGAGCATGTCCCGGCGAATGTGTAACAGTCAGTGAAATTGAGCCGACATCCCACTCAACAGAAGTGTTACGTGAATTTTTCCAAGTCTTCGTGAAATCAACCCTTTCGAAGACAACATGGTTAACGAGCTTGGGGACTCTGGCATCTTCATGTCCCCAGACCTCCACTTCAGGATTCAGCTTAATCATTGAAGAGTAGCCGACAACATGATCTCTGTGAGTGTGGGTATACAGTAAGTGAGTGGGCTTCAGTCCCTCACGTGCGAGTTCCTCAGCCCACCTCACTGAATCGAAAGGGTCGATAATGGCAACTACCCCATTTCCTCTGTCTATAAATGCAGTATTCATATTCATGTAGTCTCCCATCTGAGTGACCCAGACTTCTATCCCATTCCTCGTCACAGTCTTGTCGAACTCGCCCTCCTCCAGCATATTCTGTCGCAACCAGTCATATCCAATAGCTATGGTGGAAGTGTTCGTGGGGGCAGGGTTCAAAATCGCCCCTCCTCTAGGAGGCCTATGGCAAGATTATCCCCAGTGGGGCTCTCACGAGAGAGACGACCAGAATTACTGGTCCTTCAACAAGGAGCCTAGTTCTACTAGGATTTGAGGTGAGAAAGATGTCGTATGATGCCCATGAAGTCGAGAATAAATGGCAACGTGTATGGGAAGATAAGAGAGTTTTCGAGGTCGAAACAGACACCTCCAAACCTAAGTTCTACTGCCTTGAGATGTTCCCATACCCCTCTGGGAATATGCATATGGGGCATGTGAGAAACTACTCGATAGGGGATGCCATGGCTAGATTTCAGAGGATGATGGGAAAGAATGTCCTGTATCCAATGGGGTACGACTCATTTGGGATGCCGGCAGAAAATGCCGCAAAGAAGGAATCCGGCCATCCACACACAGTCACAGAAAGAAACATCGCCATGATCAGAGCCGATCAAGAGAGAATGGGATATTCATATGATTGGAAAAGAATATTTGCAACCTCAACCCCTGAGTATTATCGATGGAATCAAGAGATATTCTTGAGATTCTATGAGGCGGGACTTGTCGAGAGGAGATTCGCCCCGGTTAATTGGTGTAACGATTGCGACACGGTATTGGCGAATGAGCAAGTAAAGAACAACCGATGTTGGAGATGCGGCCTCGAGGTAGTCCAGAAAGATATGGCTCAGTGGTTCCTGAAGATGACTACCTATGCCGATGAGCTACTGGACGAGCTTGATGAGATACAGTTTCCAGAAAACGTGAAAACAATGCAGAGGAATTGGATCGGTCGCTCTCAAGGAGCCCATATCAACTTCAAAGTAGCTGGGACAGAGTCCACAATTGGAGCTTTCACGACACGACCCGATACTATTTTTGGAGTGACTTTTGTCACACTTTCTCCAGAGCATTCTCTTTGTCAAGAACTAGTATCTGGTACAGAGTACGAAGAAGACTTTGTCGCACTTAGGGACGAGTGCTCGAAAATGACAGAATTCGAGAGAATTAACATGCTCAAGGAGAAGAAAGGAGTTCCTCTTGGAAAGAATGCAATCAACCCACTCAGTGGAGAGGAGGTTCCGATTTATGCCGGCAATTTCGTAGTTGCAAGTTATGGTACTGGTGCAGTAATGGGAGTACCCGGTCATGACCAGAGGGACTATGACTTTGCTAAGAAGTATGGAATCCCAATTAGACCAGTACTCGCAAGGAAAAGCGGCCTCGAGGCAGAGGAAGAAAATCCCGTTTTCGACGGTCTAGGTTGGATGGTCAACTCAGATAGAGAGTCTTTCGATGGTCTTTTCGGTGACGAGGCGAAGGAGACGGTGATTTCCACTCTGGAGGAGGAGGGATCTGGTCACGGTACAGTTCAATATAGGCTCAAAGACTGGCTTCTGAGCCGACAAAGGTTCTGGGGGACCCCCATACCAATGGTCCATTGTCAGGATTGCGGAGTAGTACCCGTTAGATCTGAGGATTTACCAGTAGAGCTCCCTTTGAATGTCAAATTCAGCTGGGAGGACAGTGGAAATCCTCTAGCCTCAAACAATGAGTTTCTTCAAACCACATGCCCAGATTGTGGCCGACAAGCGAAACGTGAGACAGATACCATGGATACCTTCTACGACTCCTCTTGGTATTTCATGAGATTCGCTGATTCAAATAATTCATCAGAGCCATTTGAATCTGAGAAGGTTAACTATTGGTTAAAGGGAGGAGTAGACCTATACATCGGAGGAATCGAGCATGCTGTGATGCACCTTCTCTATGCTCGATTTTTCACCAAGGCAACACGGGATTTAGGAATGAATCTGATTGGCGAGCCTTTTGGACGTCTAGTTTGTCAAGGTATGCTAAACGCTCCAGCGCCTTTCTGTGTTGATTGCAATTCAGAATATCACGTAGATAATTTTGGAGGGGACTGCCCTAGCTGTGGGAATAAACTCAGTACTAGATCAGTAAAAATGGGTAAATCACTCGGCAATACAATTAGTCCGGGTGAGATGGTCGATAAGTTCGGGGCAGATACCGTGCGCCTTTTCATTCTCTTCGGAGCTAATCCAGAAGCTGGGATGGATTGGTCTGATAGTGCCCTGGAAGCAAACAACCGCCAACTGAATCAGATAGTTGAGGCTTTCAGAAACGCATCAAGCATTGAATCCCAACAAAGTGGGATGGATGATTGGTTACTGGGACGTCTATCTGAAAGTCGGACAAGATGGGTTGAAGCGATGGACAATGTCAGCCTACGAGAAGGTGTTATGATCAGCCACTTCGAGATGCTCTCGGACTGGCAGTGGTATCGCAGAAGAGGAGGTTCAGATAAATCCACAATACATCGCTACATGACTAATTGGGCTGAGATGTTGGCACCAGCTACACCTCACGTGGCGGAGGAATTTTGGGATTCTTTGGGCGGAGATGGTCTACTGGCCTCAAACACTCTCTCCGATCTCTCAGATCTTTCTTCCAAGGATTGGTCACATACCTTGGCGATGGAAGAATACTTACGAGAATTGATTGACTCCGCAAGGAACATCAAGATTCTCGCACAGAAGCACTCTGAGGGACCCATAACAAAGATGGTCATACAAACATCGCCTCTATGGAAATCAGAGTTAGCTTCCAATGCTATCGAGATGTCACTCTCAGATTTCGACTTCAGAGCGAAGGGACAGGATTATCTCAAAAATCTTCCAATTTTCAGCAATGAATCGTTGAGAGGCGAAATCTTCCAGACTTGGATGTCAATGACCTCGGGCACGAAGAAAAAGAGAGGTAGAATAAATACATGGTCCCACGGACAAAAGACACTATTGAGAAATGGTTTTGATGAATCTTCCATGATAAATATGAACTCGTCCTTCATTGCCAAATCTCTGGGTATAGAAAATGTGGAATCCTACAGAGTTGGTGAGGGGGACGACGTTGCTGGAAAGGCCAGAGTGTCTTTCCCATTAGAACCCGGGATTGCATTTCTCTGATATCAGTAAGGGGAAATTTTCAATCAATACCTCCTCCTCAGATAATTATGACTGAGTCCAGTTTCGGGAAAATTGGGTTCACAGGAAAACTCAGGCCATCCCAGATTGCTTCTTCTGAAGTTATCAAGAAAGAGCTGGATAGTAACTCTAAGGAATTACTTATCGTAGCCCCTCCTGGATCCGGAAAGACTGTTTTAGGATTATATGTCTGGTCAGATTTAGTCAGACTCCCTACATTGGTTTTGAGCCCCAACTCCGCCATACAGGCCCAATGGATCGAGAGAGCTAAGGAATTATTCTATCTTGATGGTAGGGAGGGAGATATAGGAACAGACCCAAAGAAGCCAGGTATCCTCACCTCTCTGACATACCAGTCAGTCACACTCCCAAAGAGAGGCGGAGAGAACCTGGATGAATCGGCATTGGAATTGTGGATTACTAGTCTGATGACACCGAATCAGGAAGATGGCTCCGTAGAGGCGGAAGATGAGGAGAGTGCTCAGGCATGGATAGGAGATTTGGAGGAGAAGAATCCGGAATACTACTCTGATAGAATGGGACATTTCAGAAAGAAGGTTAGGGACTCTCTCTCTGAACATGGGAACGCTCTATGGGTCCTCCATGAGTCCTCACAGGACAATCTGAAGAGACTCGCCGAGACGGGAATAGGGCTAATCATTCTCGATGAGTGCCATCACCTAATGGACCATTGGGGGAGGGTGCTAGTCGAGATTAAGGAATTTCTCGGAAATCCAATAATATTGGGGCTTACTGCCACCCCTCCTGACAAAGCTAGCGAATCTTCTTCAAGTAGATATCTAGAACTATTTGGAGAGGTTGACTATGAAGTCCCAGTTCCAGCACTTGTAAGAGATGCCAATCTCGCTCCATATCAGGACTTGGCTTACTTCGTTCGTCCCTCATCTGATGAGCTGAAATACATAGCCAATGTTGACAAGGATTTCAACGAACTTCTCGAAGAACTAAGCAGAGGGCCTCAAGATAGAGAAGGACGAGCACCCAGACTTGATGTTTGGCTGGCCAAGGTCCTAGATGGACTACTCTTACCGGGAGGCAAAGCAAAGGATTGGAATGCATTCTATAGAAGGGATCCGAGACTAGCTGATGCGGCTAGAGCGTATCTAACAATCAGAAATCTGAGTTTGCCTCCTAATATCCCCCCTCCCCCTCCTGATCTTGCATCAGCAGGAAGGAGTATGGACATTCTAATTACCGTACTAGATCGTTACATCAGGAATGGTCTCATGAGGTCAAAAAGCATGGACGATCATTCCCTAGCAGAGGAAGCGAAAAGAAAACTGAGGATGACAGGTGTGCAAATTACGGGCAGCGGTCCTAGGTTATGCGCGTCCCCCGTTGGCAGGGTGATGGCTTATGCCTCCGCAAAGTACGACGCACTCAGAAATATCCTGGCCACAGAGATGCAGGCTCTCGGCCCCGATATTAGAGCTGTGATTGTTACCGACTTCGAGAAGACTTCTGCAACCGCATTAGTGGAGGGAGTTCTGGATGATGATGCTGGCGGAGCAGTGGCAGCTTTCCGAGCTATCCTCGGTACAGAGGATACCGATCGTCTAGATCCAGTTTTAATGACTGGTACTACAGTGCTTGTTGATGATGATTTATTGGAGAGAATATTTCCTAGATTCGAAAAGTGGTCCTTTGAGAGAAATCTGGACATAAAATTCGACTATATTGAGCGAGGTGAGTACTTTGAGATTCGTGGTAAGGGTAAGGATTGGCTACCAAGATATTACACAATGATGATTACGGAATTATTCCAAGAAGGGGTGACAAAATGTATTGTTGGTACAAGGGGTCTTCTTGGAGAAGGATGGGATGCTAGTAGAATAAATGTACTCATCGACCTTACCACGGTAACAACAAGTATGAGTATCAATCAACTTAGAGGCAGGTCTTTCAGGCTCGACAAACATTGGCCCGATAAAGTAGCTAACAACTGGGATATCATATGTCTGGCTGATGAATTCACCAAGGGATTTGATGACTATCTAAGATTCAAGCGCAAGCACAAGCAACTGTATGGAGTATGTGATGATGGAGCCATCGAAAAGGGAGTTGGACATGTCCACGCGGCCTTCACCGAGGCTGAGCCGGAAGGAGTGTCCGAAACAATGCAGATATTCAACGATGAGATGTTGATGAGAGCAATGAACAGACCTAGGACCCGAGATCTTTGGGGTATCGGACAACCTTTCAATGCAGTTCCCAAAGAGGCAATAGAGATCAAAGGTGCATTCGGGGGAGGTTTTCCAATTGCACGTAGAATCGGACTAGCTGGGTGGACCGACGAATCTCTTGTTCAGGCCATATCAAATGTTGTAGCGACTTCATTACAAGCCCTCGGGCACATAGGATATGGTGCAAAGGTCGGAGGGGGAAATAGAGGAGGGGGTTGGCTAAGGGCGTACCTAGAAGACGCGACTGAGGAGGAATCGGAGATTTTTGCGGAAGCCATGCAGGAGGTACTCGGGCCTCTTGAAAATCCTAGATATGTAATTCCAAGGGAAGTCAGAGTCATAAGCGAAACATGGTTGAGTGAGATGCTACCTGAAGTCCTAGCCAAGTTCTTCCGCAAGAAGAGTAACACCTTGGCGATGTATCACGCAGTTCCTAAGATACTATGCAGAAACATCGAGGATGCCAAAGTGTTTGAGAAACAGTGGAACTTCAAGGTTAGTCCCGGGGAGGTAGTCTATGGCCACAGCAGGAGCGGAAAGGAAACTGTTAGTACCATCAAGAGGGCAGGCCTGTCACCAGAAACCTCATTCCATCGAAAAAGCGTATTTTTGTGATTATTTTGTGCAATCATCCGTGCATCTAAGAAGGGGTATCAGACTTTGGCTTATCGTAAATAATTGCCACTTTCACTCGGTGGGTTCATGGAGTTCACTACCCTCGCAGTGCTGTTGAGCGAAGATAAAAGAGCCAAGGGGCGAAGAGGCCGTCGAAGAGATAGACGCCGTTCTGATGATGAAAAACCCCCTAAACAAAGAGGCCAAGACATGGATTCAGAATCTATCAAGAGAGCATTAGGAAGATTCAATGCAGAACCTCCTCCAATGGGATTCCCCAGAGAAATAGACCCACCACCAAGAAAAATTGACGTGAAATGGAAATTGAATGCTGTGTCCAGGGATGTCCAGAACAAGACTGGTGAGATAGTTAGCAGGAGGGGGGAATTTGGATTTCTTCCCCAAGAAAGGGTGGATGAGATTGCCTCAGAATTGGAGGGGCTCCCAATATCTCTCGATCAGGCCCTTTCTCTCAGGAACGCATTGAACCAGGAGAAGAGCGTTTATTCCCACCACAAACTCATGCGTAGATCCAACGAATTGAGCCGTAGGTATAATTCTGGGGAGGATGTAATTTCCCTTTCCAAGAGATTTGACGCTCCTCCTGTGAATACATTTAGAGCGATCCTGACAGGCAGGGGGTGGTCAAAGAACAGGATTAAGGAATCACTAAAGCAACCTTCAAGGATGAAACCTAGGGATAGGGAGCAATTCGAACTTGCAGAGTCGATGGATAGGGTAAGCTCAGTGAATCAGGATGAAACCCATAAGGCTTCGATGGTTTTTGAGGACGTATTGTATCTCTTCTTTGACTCCATAGGTGTCAGATACAGGACTCAGGAGCAACTAATGGCTGAACAAAAGAAAGCAGAGGGAAGGGCGGTTATAACTCCAGATCTACTGATGATAGACGATGTCAGGATTAACGGCGTTCCATGTGCCTGGATAGATGCGAAGCACTTCTTCGGAGCAGATTTGAAGTTCCCTAGGAAGAAGACCCAGAAACAAGTTGATCGATACGTTGCTGAGTACGGGCACGGCGCTATAGTTTACAGACATGGCTTCTGCTCGGGGTTAAAGATTGATGGTGCCGAACAGCTAGACGCGAGTCCACTAGATCTCACTCTTCTCCATAAATTTCACGAAGAGTCCAAATCATAGAATTTGCCCTATTCTCGATATGACAGCTGTCAATCCATTCTCATTTAATTTTCGAACAATTATCTCGGGATTGGTCAAATTATAATTTATGTCTCTGGGGACTATGGCAACGCTAGTACCTAGCATACAAAGAAGCGGACGGATCTCCTCCGCCATTCCGACATCTAGAATTGAAGATTCACAAATATTCAGAACATTAGCTCTGGCAGACTCTCCTGAAAGTCCGCTATCCAATGAGAATGCCTCCGAGCTGGTCACCAAATCATGCCATCTCGACTTATCCCAGACTCCCTCTAAAAGGCTCCTTAGATTTTCATTTCCGGATTTTGTAATTGCGGTTTTCCATTTTGAATCCTCTATGTAGGTAGAAGTGTGTTTGCTGTACTGATCATTCCATGCAAGTATAATATCTGAATCAGAGCTCCAACCAACAGATTCTCCAGGCCCTCTGTCCAGAAGATGTCCACTGTAGGGTGACCCGGGAGACTTTCTAACCACCACTCCACCCGAAGCTAACGCTGTCACATCTCCAAGACCGCTTGATCTTTCCCGGTCAACTAGATGGGCAACCAAAAGCGAGCGTCTCTTGCTCTCCTCATAGGGAATCCCTACTGCCCGTTGTAAGGAATCACAGAAGGCAATTGAACCTGCCGCTGACATACCAAAACCTTGTCCCGTTGGCAGACCAAGCTTTACTGTAACTTCCCAATCATATTCTAGAATCTCTGGGAGAATTTTCCCGATAATCTGTAGCGCATGAATGTACATCTCAGAATCTCCATTGTAGCCAATGAATGACACCTCGATCCTACCTTCTCCTTCACATCCCCTGGTAATTACTTCAACACCATCTTCCAGGCAAATACCTGCTCCTAGACTACCTTGTTTAGTCAGCTCATTGGCTTCGTCTTCTACAGTGAAGATTAGAGTGATGTGGCCACCACTATATCCACGACCAAGTAGGTCAGACACGTTAAGCCCCTACCGTTCAGGGAAATAATATATCCCACTCAGAGAACTGCCTTGAGGTCATCCTCAATGCCACTAAATCTTCCCGAAAGCTCAGAAATAGCCATCTCAAAAGCTACCTTTGGACTCATTGATCCATCGGTCTCGAAGGATAGAACGAATTCATCAGGGACATCTTCCAAAATCACTGCATCATTGAACTCTCTAGACTCTTCTGTTCCAGAGCCCACATGATTCAAGTCCTTCTTGAGTTGTTCTACCTTATAGAAGTCCTCCAATTTACCGTTCTTGTCGAAATCGCTGGCCTTGATCCCTAGTCCAAGATCCCATAGGATTTTGGCTCTTGACTTTATTTTGATTACCCCTATCTGTCTGGGATTGAATGCAACTCCACTTACAGGCGACCACTTGACATGATCTCTTCCCCTGCCCATAACAGCCGTCGCTGAGAACTCTATCATTTGGCCTTGGAATAGCTTAGTTATCGGTATTGGCCGGTACTTCTCTGGGATGAATCCCTCTGGGTCTCCAAGGAAATTCAAGTCTCCAGCGGTGACCCAAACACCCTCTTTTGACCCCTTCACTTGACAGTAGTAGAGCATAGTGCATTGAACGCACCCCCTCTCTTCTTCTACCATTTCAGAACAGTCTGGACATTCATCTTGGAAGTGGAAACTTCCATGGTTGGTTGGGATAGGTATCATAGCGAGCCTTTGAGCAATTACTTCATCTGGAAGAGGCCCATCAGTTTCCCATACTTCACCGTTTTCAACCTCAGTCTTCTTGACAAATTTTACGGTGTCTATGGCCATCTTTGGAGTATCAGAAATAAGCGTCCTCCTGATAGAATTCACAAATGCCCTATCAGTTTCTTTCAATAGAATATTGATCTTTTCGTCATCTTCATAGAGAATCTCTGCCTTAACCATAATTCACACCTCAGACTCGCCTTCCTCGGCGACCTCCCTTTGACTTGGTACCATCAGTAGGTATGGGAGTGACATCTTCGATCCTAGTTATCTGCATCCCAGCTCTCGTTAGAGCCCTGATTGCAGATGTAGCGCCGGGAGCATTATGGGACTTATTACCACCCGCTCCCCTATACTTCACAATCACCTGATTGAAGTCCTTTTCAACAAGCATTTCGGCCATCCTCTCTGCAGCCCTCATCGAGGCGAAAGAACTAGATTTTTCAGATCCGCCCTTTGTCACCATTCCGCCAGAAACCTTGCAGATAGTCTCAGATCCAGTAAGGTCAGTAGCCGTCATCAACACGTTGTTGTGTGTTGTAAAAATGTGTAGAATAGCCTTGTGTGACATCAATTATCACTCTCCGGCATTGTATCTTCCATTGTGGGGGCAGCCGCCTCGCCTGCTTTGATGTCGTCAACAAAAGAATCTGCAACCTTAACTGGTCCACCGACTGTCTCCGCTTCTTCCTCTGAGGTATCAATAGTCGCCCTCATTTTCTCAAGGTCTAGTCTGAACGGATGTTCAGGGTTCTCATACTTGGACCCTGATGTGTATCTGAGCTGCTCTTCTTCGTCTGTTAGAACGTGATAGCCGGGGACAGTCATTTTCTGCTCACCAATTGAAATGTGTCCGTGGACAATAAGGTTTCTTGCGGCCCTCATCGAAGGTGCTAATCCCTTGTAGTAGACCTGTGATTGAAGCCTCCTTGCAAGCATAAGCTCCACATCTATCTGAAGTACGCTATCCAAACTCGATCCTTCGGAGAGAAGACCCCTCCTTGTCAGGGAGTTGATCAAGTCATCTTTCTCCCTGGCGAAGTGACCTTCTGAGGTGTCCACTCTACCAATTAGCTTCATCGCCTGGTTTCTGTGCCTTCTAAGAGCAGATTTTTCTCTCCAGATCTCTCTCATTCCGCCTACTTTCTTCAGTCCATACTTGGCCTTGAGGGCATGCTCCTCCTCGATTCTGGCCTGCTTCCATGGGTGTGTAGGTGTTTGTGTCTTAGGTCTTGCAAATTTAGGATCGCCCATCTAATCACCTCACTACTTCCTCTGAACTCCAAGAGCTGAGCCCTTTCTTCCATTGCTTCTTAGCCTCTGGCCTCTAACCTTGTGCCCACTTCTGTGCCTCATTCCTCGATAAGTCTTGATTCCAGCCATTCTGGCTATGTCGTCATCTCTAGTCATCTTGACCTCAAGTGCTACGATGTGAGCATCCTCATTAGTCTCCAGATCTCTCTGTCTGTTCATTAGCCACCATGGCATTTCGGTTGCATAGGTCCCTATTGAGTCCCTGAGTTTTTCTTGTTCTTCATCACTGAGATGCCCTCCAAGTTTACTGCCATCGATACCCGAAAGACGGCATATCATCTCAGCCGTCCTCATCCCTATTCCTTTGATAGAGCACAAGCCAACGGAAATCTTTCTGAGCCCGTCTACGTCTGTATCTGCTATTCTGATGATGTAAGAGAAGTCATCTCCCAGTTGTGTCTCATCTAATTCTGTCATGTACGGTCCCCCCGTGTTCACCGGTCACCCAGTGGCTGTTAAGCATCCGGGCGACCAACCATTCCTATTTGAACCGATTGGAGACCATTGTGGCCACTAATCTTCCCTACAGACCACAAACATAGTGTAATTCCCCGTATCTCTGGACAGCTCGATATCAACCATAAAGGAACGAGAACCGTCAATCTCTCTCATTGCCTTGTGAAGTCTTCTCTGGAGTTTTGGATGCATATCCGGGTCTAGAGAGCACCTCAAGGTCACACTACCTATCTCCAGCCTTGCGAGAGATGATGCAATCTGAGAGATTGTGTGATTTTCGGGCGGTGAAAGTCTGTGTTGTACCACCTGGCCGGTAGAAACTACGAAGCCTCTGACATCATCGTCTTCGTTGATTGGCTCCGTGTGTATCAATAACGGTCTTCTTCCCTCGGTCCTTATCCAGGAGTATCCAGCTCCATCAGGAATAGCCTTTGAAATCCACTCATCTTGTAAACCACTCTCCAGTACTACCGGATCTACAATGGTGATCCAAGACTCGAATGGTGGAGGATCTACTAGGCTAATGGCCCGTACTTCACCCCCATCTCCCTCGATCGAGGCCATTATCTTCTTCGTCCCCATTCTAATGCATCTTCTAGCTTCATTGGAAGAAAGGGAACCTATCCACAATGACAGTCTGTCTACTCTTCCCCCTCCTCTGCTCAGCCACTCCCAAGTCCTTCCACATCCGGGAAACAACCTCTCCACAGTTTCATCAATCATAGATCTCTGTCCGATATCCAATCTAGGGGACAAGTCTAGGATTATGCAGGGCCCTCTAGGACCGAGCTCCAGATATTGCTTCCAGGATGATAATACAGACTCAATAGGTGGCTCCATCTCGTCTATGTGATGTTTCTGTGCGTCCCGGGGCCTCGCGGGATCAAGGTGAAGCATTGCTACTGGCGGATGCGCCCTTGTTCCCGACTCTCTGAGACTCGACCAAAACTCATTCATCACCCCCACTGAATCAGTACTATCCCCGATTACCACTCTGTCCATGGATCTCTGAATATCATCCTTTCCGGCCGCTGAAAACATGTTTGCAGCACATAAAACAGCCACATTCCCATCTACTTCCACCCCAAGGGAAGGCCTTTTCAAAATATTTGAATAAGCAATCAATTGCAAGCCTGAACCTACAGCTGCATCTAGGATTATACCGGGCCCTAAAGATCCTGGATCGATCTGACCTGCACGAGCTAGAGCAACTCCCCAAGGTGTAGAAAGCCTACGCATCTGCTCAGTTAGATGGAACGCGGGCTCTCCCTTTCTACCTGGTTTTCTCTCAACCCGTTTCCCCGCTTCCCTTGATACAGATTCAGACGGTTTCACAGATACATGAGAATTTTCTTCAGACATTTTCCAACCTTCCTGATTTATCCTGAGATTGGGGCCCTTTCTAGATCAATCTCAAACCTGAGCCAAACATCTTGTAGCTCATGATCATCACTGTTACCGTAAGCTATTGCTGGGGGGAGGAGAGTTATGTGTTTAGTCCCAGTCTCCACTCCAGGTATCAAACCTCTGTCATCATCAATATCCAAGCCAATAGCGGACCAACCAAAACCCTCTATTGACCACCAAGGATCTCCAGCATTTTCGGTCCAAGTTCCGCTGTCAAGCTCCTCTCCTGTGTCAGCGTTCCAAACAGTATACTCGACCTCGACTCTATCCCCCTCCTCAATGTGAAGAGATCTTGCATCAGTCCCCTGGAATATGCTCACATCGAGCCTGACCTCAGCAGCCATAAGTGACACATGAGATGCAATTATTGATATCTCCCCCTCGGTGATGTCTTCAGTCAACTCTATTTCTAGGATTACTGCATCATTACCCGATATCTCGTTGATGAGATACTGTGTGTCTCCGGAGGCCGAGAATAGAACATCAGGCCCCCCAATCTCTAGGAGTAGATCTAGAGTTTGATTTCCTCTATTGTAGACTACAACTGAGGCCCTATCTCCTTGACCTTGGTGCTCCCAGTCACATCTCAACTCTCCNGGATAGAGGAAAACCTCGTCCTGAGTGGACAGATTCTCAGGCCATGTCCAATCCCCCTCCCTTGAGTCACATGTGTCAAACAACAGGTCAACTTCCCAAGACCATCTACCATCCATCTCAATCATTGACTCGTCCACAGATTCGAAAGACTCTTCCAACTTATCCAAGAAACCAACTGCCGAGAAACCTATCCAGACAGATGATATCAGGATTAGCAATACCGTGGATATTGAAAGTAGTATTGAGGCCCTTGGAACAGCCATCTCGTTGATGCCTAGTGGGACAGGAGGGTGCTCGACTTCGTCGGGCGTATCCGATATCCACGATCGCGTCACAATACTTTTGCCGAGCCCAACCGCCATCAAGGTTGGCCCACTTTGTTCTCATTCGCTTGGATTTACAGACTATCAGTTCACAGCCAGACTATCCTCATTCCTCAGTCCCAGCCAAGAAATTATGCCAAGCTCTATCGCAATTATTGCAAGACCTAACAAGAATATATGCGGCTGGAAAAGTATACTGCCATAGAAGGCAAGAGAGCAAATGATTGCGATAATTAAGTCAATGAGGCCGAATGCCCTGAGGGACTTTCTTAATTGGAGTATCCCGACTACCCATATCGAAGTAGATAACAAAATCAGCAAAATTGGAATTATGAATGCCATTCCGGAATAAATTGGCCCAACTATTAGGAGAATATGAGCATGTGTCGCGAGCATTCCGGACCATCTATCGCCTCCAACCAATAGAGTACTTGCTAACATCACCAGTAGAATCATGCCCATGGCAATGTAGACCTCTCCGACAACTCCTGAAATGCCATCAACCCAATTTCCGACTGAAACCACGCTCATTGCCATTCCTAATATTGCCATACCAACAGCAGTCGGCTCCTTCTTCTTCAACCCATAATTTATTGTGAATAGTATGGCTAAAATCCCTGCTACTCCCGTAGATAACAGAGTCACGGATAAAACCCTAACTCCAGTTGCAGTTCCCTTCTCTGGAATCCTCCTCTTTTTTGCCCTCATCTCCCCGATCCAATAGCTAATCAGTACTGCGAATGTAAGGCACAGTTCCAGTCCGAGAAGGGGAATATCCCATACTAAAGAATCACCTGAGAATGGATCGATGCTAAGTGGCCATGGTAATGATTCGTACAATATGACTCCGAGAAACCTGTCCACCAACAAGGAATAGATGAACCAATCAACAGCGATCGGAATCCTGTCAAGCATGTTGTCTTGTTGATATAAAGAAATCAGACAAAGCTCCAATATCAATATCGTAAGTACGCCCATACTAGACAGATCAGTGTTACTGGACCCGGGCCCCATGAGGGAGGAAATATGCATCGAAACCAGTCCAAAAATAGCAATTGCTATCGGCATCTCCATTCCCAGTATATGCGGTAAATCCAGCTCTAATTGTCTNGTTCTGAATCTTGCTATCCCAATTAGGATTGTGACAAAAACTCCAACCGCGAGAAGCAATGTGGGATTTTGTCCCGAAGTCAGTCCCAATACTATCCCAGAAACAAAGACCAGAATCATCACTGCAATGACTATGACCGGCTTGTGAGATATGTCAGATGTGTATAGCTCCTCAGTATCATCTGTCTGGCTCTGCTCCCGACTCTTCTTCCTGGTAGCCAGCATCTCGGCCTCCCTAGCGTCGAATGTCGACAATTCTGTTACCCTACTCTCAAATTGTGCCTTCTTTAACGCCAGACTCCTTCTTTCCTCCAACTTTGCCACAGTCTGTAATTCCCTTCTCAACTCCCCCCTGGCAACGAGCCAGACTGTGGCTATCATGAACATCGAAACAGACATCATCAGGTAAGCTAAGTCTCCACTGACATAAGTCACTGCTATGCAAATAGACATAAGCCACAGGGATGAAAGTGCTGGTTTGAGCAATTCATCGGTAGATCCGGATTTAGGCAAATAGATTGAAAGTAGTACTCCAGTGCAGGTCAGAGCTACGATCGAAGAATCTAGAGATGTGAGGGATGAATAATCTTGCAGGTTTACCGAAATCTCTCGCTCAGGAATCATAAGTAGCAGTATTGCTCCCATTGACCCCATAGAAACTGTGAACAGCTCTTGTCCTTCTTTTGCGATCAGTAGAATTACTACCAGAACTGTACACACGAATAAAGAGACATACTCACCCATACCATGTCTCCATTGAATCGCGATACCAGATAGGATGATCGTGCCAATCATTATTTCCAGATTACCAACCCTGACTCCCCTAACGTGTGCCAATGTATGCATCCCCCACAAGGCCCCGGTAACCATTAGGAGAGTTAGTGATGTAAATCCTCCAAATTGGGCTAAAAACAAGATTGAAACCATCGGTAGCCACAAGCCGAGACTCCATAACTGCAAACCTCCGGAGTCTCTTATTGAGGCTGAAATCTCAGAAATACCAAGAAACTTAGAGGCTAAGTTCACATCAGTTTTACCCATTCTCTCATTGACCAGAACCAACATTACCGAGCAGACCAACAGATAGATCGCTAAAGGTTCAGGAGCCATTTCAATAATGCTCCCGGGATCATTAAAGTCATTAGAAATCAGGATTGTCCTAACAGCTTCCTGCACAAATTGCTCAATAATTATCCACGTCCATGGAAGAAGGACCGTCACCCCCGCCAGTGATGGAGATTTCCTCTTTATAGCCAGAGCTCCACTGCCGATGTGAAGTATGGATAACATGCCCAGAAGTAGGACACCCCCATCTCCCCCCGAATCGACTGACTCAGCGGGAACTAGGATTATCAGTAAGCTTAGTACTGCCACAACGCCCATCCAGAGTACCCTGTCAGTAACGCTATCCTGATCTCTGAGTATTACTGCTCCAACAGTCGCGGATCCCAGAATAGTGAATATAGAATACTCTGAGAGATTATAGGAAGCGGAAAATGGCTGTCCATATAATAGGAAAATTAGTAGAGCAATTGATACAATTGAGAGGGGGTACAATACCCTCTCAAAAGAAACCCCCCTGACAACAAGGTAAGAACCGGAGAAAGCCCCTGCCAATACGGTTACTAGTCCAAGAGCATACCCCAAGTCTCCTCTGTTTGCCGCCACAGCAAGTAGTGCTCCCATCAAACCCATGGATACTGAGACGCCCCAGAGACCCGGTCTTCCTAGACCAAGTACCTTCATTCCCTTCGAGAACCAGTTATCTTCCTTCGCGAAGCGCGTGGCCATAGACGCGTTTAATGCAGTAATTCCCATCAATAGTACGAACAAAAGTAGAGGCTTATCTAATGCCATCACCCTAAGCTCCCCGATCTCAAATCCATCGGTAGTAGCGTGCATACCTATCCAAAGATTCGAGGACGCTATTCCAAGAGCAGCTAGGTTCCCAGATTTCCTGTGAATCGCTAGACTATGCACTAGTATGGTAGAGATAAGAATCATCAGAGCTACCCCTTCTTGCCCGAACAGAGAGCCTGCAGTAGAACCGACTGCGAGAAGAACCAATGTAGATTGAGCGGCTATCGCATCATGCTCATATCTGTAAGAGGCCGCTATATTGATGCAAACTATGACAATTAGCAGAGCCCCTAGCCCCTCCACACTCACAAATCCCCACCTCTGTAACTCCACGGACAATCCGTAAAGTACCTTCATGGAGATTATGACCCATGTTATCCCTAGGACCCTTAATCTATTGTCACTCGACCATCGTTCCCCAAGAAAGAAGCCCAGCCCTGCTAGAAAAATCAGTGAAACGGTTGCCAGTATCGGCTCGAATACGAAGCCAATCTGAATTCCTATGGCACTGTAAACAAGAATCATTGTACCCATGAGGATCCAATTGATTCCCCTCTCGCCATCTGTCGCTAAATCAGTCACTATATCTGATTCGGGGGCTGTTTTTACAGTTCCATCTCTTTGAATTTCCCCTTTTCCCTTCTTGTTGGAAAATGGGTCAACGATGTCTCCCAGGGCCTCATCCTCCTCATGATGATTATCAATCTCCACATCTTTTTCCCCGAATATGGATGAATCGACGATATCCCCGATATCCAATTTGTCACTAATCCTGAATGCCCTCTCTCGGATGACCTCGTCTTCCGAAGCCTCATCCACCATCGTGTAGCGTAGAGCGTACGAGGGATAATGACATCCCCGGTCAACTAATCTAAACAGCGGTTAGTTTCTGTTTCTCCAACCTCCGCAACCCTTGAAGGTGAATGTACTAGTCGACAGCCATGGGGGACCGAACGTTTTCGGACTCCAGCCCCATGGCAAATTCTCCTTTGTCGGAGCATGGGCTCGAAGTTACCGGGAATGTGCATTGGAATCTGGGATGGGAAGAATTGCATGAAATGGCCGTTTCCAGGAAGGAGGCCAAATATACGTCTCATGGTGTTTTATTGGCGACCACGGGGGAGAGGACGGGGAGGTCCCCCAATGACCGCTTCATTGTCAAAGAACCAGGTCTCGCTGATGAGGTCTGGTGGGGACAAGTAAACAGGCCGATTTCTCCTGAAAAATTCGAGCGCCTGTTGGATAAGACTAGGAAACACCTCAACGAAGCAAGCGACCTTTTTGTGAAGGACGCCTTCTGTGGAGCTGATCCTGAGCATACTATGCCCGTCAGACTGGTCTCTGAGAAAGCATGGCACGCCGCTTTCATGCACAACATGTTCGTCAGAGCATCAGAAGAGGACCTGCGTGGTCATGTCCCAGAGTATACAATACTTCACGCCCCCAACCTCAGGGCAATCCCAAACCAGGACGGAACAAATTCCGGCGTCTTCGTCGTACTCTCATTGGATAGGGGATTGGTGATAATCGGTGGGACCCACTACGCGGGAGAAATAAAGAAGGCCATTTTCACCATAATGAACCACATTTTACCAGCCAAGGGTCTACTGCCCATGCACTGCTCTGCAAATACCGATGGAACAAACTCAGCGTTGTTTTTTGGATTGTCTGGGACTGGAAAAACTACTCTCTCTGCAGATCCTGAGAGGGCTTTGGTAGGGGATGATGAACATGGATGGTCTGAAGAGGGAGTGTTCAACTTCGAGGGAGGATGCTACGCCAAGCTAATCAATCTATCAAAGAAAGACGAGCCCGCTATCTTTGCCACCACGAGGATGAGGGGCACAATCTTAGAAAACGTGGTCCTGAATGCCGATGGGACTCCGGACTTCACAAATGACTCTCTTACACAGAATACTAGGGGGTCCTATCCTATAGAATCAATCGAAAATAGGACATCCAACTCTATGGCAGGAAACCCAAAAAATGTTGTTTTCCTGACTTGTGACGCTTTCGGAGTACTTCCTCCACTTTCCAGACTTACCCCCGAGCAAGCGGCATATCACTTCATCTCCGGATACACGGCAAAGGTTGCCGGAACTGAGATTGGGATTACTGAACCACAGGCCACTTTCTCAACCTGCTTTGGAGCTCCATTTATGCCTAGACATCCTTCAATCTATGCTAATCTCCTGTCAGATAAGATTAGGGATAACGATGCAAAGTGCTGGCTCATTAACACGGGGTGGGTTGCAGGAGGATATGGGGAAAGTAGTAGAATCAAAATCAAGTGGACGAGAGCGCTTCTCAATGCCGCATTGAAGGGAGATCTGGATGATGTTGTTTTCGTCAAAGACCGGAGATTCGGATTCTCTGTACCAACCACATGCGAGGGAGTCCCAGACAGCATCCTTCAACCCAGAGAAACTTGGAACGACAAGAAGAAGTTCGATAATGTTGCAGACCTCCTAGCTCGCATGTTCATAGAGAATTTCGAGCAGTATAAAGAAGGAGTTAGTGACGAGGTTATGTCATCTTCTCCAATCGTATTGGGCAGTCAGTAAATGCTCTTACTGACTAACAGCAGCCCTCTTCCTTCATCGGCGCGCTGGTGAATGATACCTTATCTACGTTCGGAGTATTCTGCAGTTGCCCATACACAGACCTGACATGCGCTGCGGTCCCCTTGACATGAACCACATCAACACATGAGTGGCAGGAATGTCCAAGCCTGCTACTGTGATGATACGCGGCAACCTCGATGGAGTCAGTCCGACTCACCATCAGCCTCTGCTCAGTCCTCTCCTGGTAATGCACTATGATATGCCCCTCGACGACTTGGTCATCGTCCATATTCATCAGATCACCCCTCTGTTGAATCTCTGCGAAGTACATCGATGCATCCCTAAGGAAGCGACTCCGGTTCGTGTAACCGGACTTTTCTATCAGAGTTTCAAATGACTCAGCAAATTCCCTATCCGCACTGAACGAAATTATTCTACTCATATATCCCCGAATAAATCCTCACTAATAATAATTTGTAATTTTCTAATTATTAGATTCTGTTAAATATGTATTATCTACCCGAGACACCATGAAGAGTGTAGCATACAGGGCTATCCTGCTGAGCGTATTGATGATAACTTCCAGTCTTGCTGGTTGTTTAGGTGACGATGCCGAAGAGATTGTCGAGCCAATTGTGGATCCACAAGATGAGGTAATCTACGGCAAAGTGATGGTTTCAACGTACCACGTGGGAGAGCTTGTGAAGGCTGTCGCTGGAGACAGTGTATCGATGAGCTATATGAGCCAAGAAAACATCCCAGTCCACGACTACTCTCCATCTGCAATGGACCTTATCAGGCTCCAGGAAGCTGACGTATTCTTCTATCACGGTCTCGATCTGGAGCCATGGGTAGACGGAGCCCTGGCCTCCCTGGGATCCGACGCACCCCCCTCATTCATGACGCACACTATGGCATCAGGTGAAGATACACTGGACTACCAGTCCTTGCTAGTAGCAGACCTGTGCGAACTGATGACGGACGGGCCATTCCAGAGTACGACACTTGGTATGATGCATGACGACGACCATGACGACGACCATGACGACGACCATGACGACGACCATGACGACGACCATGACGACGACCATGACGANGACTCANNNCACGACCATGGCAGGTCATGAAGACCATGACGACCATGAAGACCATGACGACCATGACGACCATGACGACCATCACGATGAGCACGAACATGCAGAAGCTGAGAAGGTCATAGCGAATCCTGAGGCTTGCCCCGCAGACACCAATATCCAGATATTCCACATGGAAAAGGGCGAGCACGTCCTCGAGTTCGAATCAGAGCACGATGAGGACTTCAACATGGTTGTTCTCAAGATGCTAGGCGGACACGCACATCATGACCATGGTCATGACGACCACGATGACCACTCGGACGAGGAGGACGACCACGATGACCACTCGGACGAGGAGGACGACCACGATGACCACTCGGACGAGGAGGACGACCACGGTGACCATGACGAAGATGGACATGGTGATGATCACGATGACCACAGTGACCACTGGACCCCCGAGACATGTCATGACGAAGAAACCCATGAAACTCATGAGGAATACACCAATGAGGAAGATTGCGAGGCTGCTGGTCATCTGTGGATGGCAGAAGAGCACGAACTCCCGGAGATCCATGCTGATCGCGTTGCTCACACGCTGTCTTTCCCTGAAGACGATCACTCGGACGAGGAGGACGACCACGATGACCACTCAGACCAGGAGGAGGACCACTCGGACGAGGAGGACGACCACGACGACCACTCGGAAGATGAGGAGCACCACGAAATGGGCGCGCTTGTCATACACATAGAAGAAGAGGGGGACTACGGATTCGCTCTGCCCAATGAGGTAGAAATGTTCGTGGTAATGGGCGAGGGAGGTCACGACGACCACGACCACCACGACGACCACTCGGACGAGGAGGACGACCACGACGACCACTCGGACGAGGAGGACGACCACGACGATCACTCGGATGAGGAGGACGACCACGACGATGGTGGCGAAGAGATCGTCGCTGATGACGATGAAGAGGCATTCGACTATGACCCACACAGCTGGCTAGACCCAATCTCGTTCAACGAGCAGCTGAACCTTGTGCTCGAGAAGATGATTACCGTATTCCCTGATGCAACGGATGTTTTCACGGCCAATGCAGAGACCTACTCAGCAAGTCTGATCCAACTGGACAGTAATTTTGAAGCAGCATTCGGCGAGGATGGAAGCTGTGTGACAGGTGGGTACGACAAAACTATCGTAGCTAACCACAATGCCTACTCGTACATATCAGTGAGATACGATATCGACATATTGACAGTTCATGGACTAGACCCAGAGGGAGAACCATCCCCTGGGGAAGTTGCTGAGGTGGTTGAGCAGATCAACGAAAAGGGAATTACCACTCTGTTCATCGAAGAATACACCGATTCCAGCGCAGTGCAGAGTATTGTCGAGGAGACAGGCGTTTCCGTGAAAATACTATACACAATGGAGATGCAACCAAGCGACCCTAGCGATGATTACCTATCGATGATGGACAAGAACCTGAACAACATGGTAGCAGGAATTGGATGCTAAATACAGACCTGGAAATTACAGAGGAGGGGGAATAATGCACGAAATGGTAGAATCACTACCGATCATCTTTGTTGGTTCAATTTTCCTCCTCCTCTCCCTTTCTTTGGGCTACCAGTACCTCAGTGCGAAATTCGCCTGAACGAATGGTATAATTTCAGATGCCCATCCAAAGGGAACCAGAGTGCGGTGAGGGAGAGTGTCAGAAACAATTCTTGACGTCTGCGATTTGTCAGTGGAGAGATCGGGAAAAGTCGTGATAAAAGACGTATGTCTTCACGTCACCGAAGGTGACTTTGTCGGTATAGTGGGGCCCAACGGAAGTGGTAAGTCAACACTCTTACTTGCTATACTTGGGGTATTGAAACCGAAAAGTGGAACAATTCAGATTTACGGAAAATCACCAAACTCCGTCATAAACAACAAAAAAATAGGATGGGTATCTCAAGCCGCCGCAAACCTACCGAAGAATGTCAAGATAACAGTGAGAGAATTGGTAAAGCTAGGAACGATAAATCGGTCAAATATGTTCGATCGACTCAATGGGTCCAGTAATAACAGGGTGGATGAAGCAATCAGGAAAACAGGCTTGGAGGATGTGAAACATACCGAAGTAGGACGGCTATCTGGAGGACAGAAGCAACGAGCCGTAATCGCTCGTGCATTGGCGTCTGAGGCTGACTTCATTATCTTGGACGAGCCCATGGTTGGAATAGATCGAGACTCCAAGAACTCCCTTTTGAGGCTTCTAGATGGCCTCTGTCATGAAGAAGGTAAAACCATCTTGATGGTTTCACACGATCTAACTGCCATACGTCAGACTGCTCACAGAATGGTTTTTCTTGAGGAGACCATAAGATTTGATGGTCCTGTTAAATCATTCCCTGGTCTGGAAAAACTCGCTGATTTGAGAGGCATTGAGCGAGTTCACTGAATGAATCATGATGATTAGGTTTGAGGGTCAAACATGGGTATAGGAGTAATGTTACTGGAGCTCCTTTCTCCTATAATGCAGGAGATGTCGTATCTCATGCCGGGGGAGGTCTTCCCGGAGTTCTTTAGATTAGAAATGTTTCAACGCTCGTTGTTAGCCGCTGTAATCGTCTCAATCGTCGCTGGGTATCTCGGGTCATTCCTTCTTGTTAGAAACCTGGCTTTAATCGGAGATGGTCTGGCTCACGTTTCATTCGGAGGTGTAGCTATTGGAATCGTACTCGGAGCCACATCTCCTCTCCAATATGCATTGGTCGCAAGCGTGACATCCTCAATTATGATTTACGAGCTTCAGTCAAGGAATATTCTCGCCGGGGATGCGTCGATCGCGATTTTTCTAACTGGGATGCTGGCTTTTGGGCTCGTATATCTGAGGTACTCCGGTGTGGGCATAACAGTCGAAGTAGAGAGCTACCTCTGGGGCGACCTTCTTCTCACGTCATCCAGTGACTTGGACATGATAGCCTTCTTTTGCATTCTGTCGTATATATTTTTGATTATCATGCAACCCATATTATTGGCCACAGCAGTTGATCCACTGTCATCCCATGTTCAGGGTATCCCCGTGCGTCAGATTGGGCTTCTATTCAGCGTCATTACCGCGATTGTTGTGGTGACTATGGTGCAAGTTGTGGGAACTCTTCTTGTCACTGCCCTGCTTGTCACCCCTGCGGCAACAGCACAACTTATCTCCAGGAGTTTCAGGTCCTGTCTTTTTTGGTCACAGGTCTTCGGACTGGCATCGGTCTTCCTCGGACTCTATTTCTCAGCCGAGCTTGATACAGGAAGTGGTGCAATGATAGCTCTAGTGGCGGCAATTTTGTTTGCTATCGTAGGAGCAACTGTTGCACTGAAGAGCACTATCTCATCTCTGTCAAGAGAATCAAAACAGGCAGGAGACACCTGATTTTATTCAGATGATGTTGTCGACTATGTCAGTCATAGTCTGTACCTTTCCACAATAGTAGCATCTGATTTCCATAGGTTCCCTAGACACAACCCTCAGCTTCTGTGGAAGGGGCTCTCTGTCATTCTGTGTTATGCAGTTAGTAAAGGTACACCTTGCTACATTCACCAGTTCCTCTGCTAGCTCGACAACCCTCTTCTCTGCGACCCCATAGTTTCTGATTATTGCTACACTAGCATTCGGAGAGATCAAAGCGAGCCTGTCCAATTCCTCTTGATTTAGCTCTAAATCCTCGATTTTTAGAAGGTCCTTTCTACCCATCTTGTCACTTGGTACATTCATGACTAGGGAAACAGGATTTGACCTGTTGGTGTCTATTCTGAGCATCCTAATGACTTGTAATGCGTGACCTGCTGGAATATGATCGATTACTGTACCATTGCAAATAGCAGTTACTCTACGCATCTCGCTCATTACTTCACCTCCTTCGGAATTGTAACACCAAGGCCTCTGCACAGAAGGGCCATCCGTGTTGGAACTCCATTGAATGCTTGCTGGAAGTATCTTGCATGGGGGGTTGAGTCCAAGCTTGGATGTAATTCACCAACCCTGGGGAGAGGGTGCATTACAATCATCCCGTCTTTGGCACCATGCATGTCTTTTGACCCAAGCGTATAGACTCCTGCTACTTTGGCATATTCATCCTCGTCGGGAAACCGCTCCTTCTGGATTCTAGTCATGTACATGACGTCAGCATCAGGAATTGAACCACTAAGGTCAGAGTTCTCAGAAATCTCAGCACCAGAGGATCGCAGGTCGCGAACTATCTCTTCTGGCATAGACAGCGTTTCCGGAGATACCAGAGTCAGCTTAGCCCCGAAACGAATCAGAGCGTGAGACAGACTGTGAACGGTCCTTCCATACCTAAGGTCTCCCACCAGAACCACGTTCAAACCCTCAATCTTTCCATGGGCCTCCATTATGGTGAATAGATCCAACATGGTCTGAGTGGGGTGATTCCCAGCACCATCCCCTGCATTGAGTATTGGAATATCCACTGCATCGGCACTGTACTGAGCAGCGCCCTGCCTTGGATGTCTGATCACAGCGATATCGGCATACCCATCAACCATCTGCATTGTATCATACAGAGTCTCTCCCTTTGCGACAGATGTTCCTACGGATGTGAAGTTCAGTACAGAACCTCCTAGTCGCTTCATCGCTGTCTCGAATGACATTCTCGTTCTCGTTGAGTTCTCGTAGAACATGTTCGCGAGTACCTTTCCTTCAAGAAGAGGAAGGTGAACATCTCCTCTGGCTACTGGTATCAATCTCTTCGAATCATCAAGAATGGACAATATCTCTTCATTGCTAAGGTCATCCATAGTCACTACGTCGGACATTGCTCTCCCTTCGGTCCGGTGGCAACTAGGTCATATGTGTTGCCATTCAAGAGACTCATGAATATGTCACAAAACCGTCGTCTTGATGTGTAGTGAATGGCTCGGGTTGGTAGATGATAATCAGCCGAACTCCCCTCAGGGCATCCTTCTGTGGGGGTGGAACCGATATAGACGGGTTCTCAAACTCTCATGCAGATGGAGGCAAGGTCGTCTCACTCGCCTTGGACAAATACATCTACGTAATCGTGAACAGGAGGTTTGACAACATGGTCCGTGTCTCCTATTCAGCACTTGAGATTGTTGATGATTTTGAGAATCTTAACCATGAACTGGTCAGAGAGGCGATGAGAATAACAGGTGTGACCTCAGGCGTCGAGATAACGACAATTGCTGACATTCCATCACGAGGAACGGGTTTAGGATCATCCTCGACAGTTACAGTAGGGCTTCTAAATGCCCTTCACAAATTCTCCGGTCATGATGCATCCCCCGAACAGCTAGCTGAAGAGGCTTGCAGGATAGAAATAGATATTCTTGGCCAGCCAATAGGCAGGCAGGACCAGTATGCCGCGGCCTTTGGTGGAATAAATTCTATTTTATTCGGATCAGATGGAGTGTCGGTTAATCCACTGGATATTTCCTGCAAATCAGATATTTCAGATCAATTTACCTTGGTATTTACAGGGCTATCTAGAAGTGCCTCTGAAGTACTCGAAGAAGAACCAGATAATCCCGAAGACAAACTCTCAAGAATGAGGAAAATTAGGTCACAGGCAGATTTAGCCGAGCATTATCTGGAGGCATCAGATCTGCATAATCTAGGCCTTCTGATAGGTGAGGCTTGGGAGGCTAAAAGGGGCATATCATCTGGTGTAACAGGAACGGAGATTGATCTACTTCATCAGGAGATAATGGCAATCGGAGCTTCTGGTGCGAAGCTCCTAGGAGCAGGAGGGGGAGGATTCTTTCTCGTTCATGGCACTCCATCATTCAGAAGAAAGCTCAGTGGACTAAGGCGGGCAAACAAGCTAATTCCAGTAGGCTTGGATGATAAAGGATCTACAATTATTTACGAAGGCTGAAGAAGATGAAATTTGTAAGATCCGTCACATGCTTCATAATTTTGATGATGATATCCATATCCCCTCTATCATTCGCTGATTCAGGAACCAAAGTAGATGATTCCCAACAGCCACTCGAGATTTCCGGCCACTCGAAGCTAAGCTTCCTAGAGACATTATCTCCAGGTTCCGAAGTAAATGCTACCTGGGAGCTACAAATATCAATTGGTGAGAATTATGGTACTGATTTATTGCCAAACCAGTCTTTGGGAATTAGGACTCAGATTGATAGGTACATAGGAGACGATGACGGTTACCTGACAGAGAATGAGACTGCTTCTTTCTCACAGTTGATTACATCAGCTAGGTCATGGGATAACTCTGAATTGGCAGGTTGTTGTATCTTTGACTATGAACCATTGATCCTCACCAGTCCTGTGAATCTCACAATATCTCCACCTCTTCCGGGACCAGTTCTCTCTGGGTCCGAATCGAGCTGGGGTTGGGAGGAATCAGCCGATCTAGTTGCGATAAGCGATCAGAGATCGACACGGCTATTGGATTTGCCAAGAACAGGAGCCATTGTCGAGGAAGTCCCACTCGTAGTTACTCTTCAGAGCCCCTGGGAGCTAAAGTTCAGTGCAATGCAGGAGATTATCTCAGGCGTCCCATCAAATTTCTCAGTTCACAGAACAGACTCTCCGGTTTACTCTACAATCAGGATTGCAATCGGACAAAACGACCCTCCATCCATCGTGGTAAACAGAACGGGGGATGCCTCAATTTCTGTACCGCTGGACAGTCCACTCACCTTCTTCTCAGAATGTCAAGATAGTGTTCTCGAATCGCCCCAATATGTATGGTTATTCAGCAACAACGGAACAGTAGTGACTAGTGTAACAGGAACTCAATCAAAGGACCATGAGATGGTCACAACTATCATCCCCTCAGATTATGGATTCTCATCAGCAGATGTACTTAGTGCGGATTTAAAATGCAGGGACTCCCATGATTCATCTTCTAATTGGTATCAGAGTGTAATTATCGACGGGGAAAACCCGACCTATGAGATCAGGCTCACAGAGATTACCAAGTCTGGGATAGAAATCGAACACAACGTATCCGATAATATCCTTAATATAAGGCAGGACAGTGAGCTATATTTTGACATAATTGCTACAGACTCTTCAAATCTCCCTGTCTCGATAACTGTAACCTCAAACAAATCCCAAGGATGGAGGCAGTTCTCTAATGATGAACTCCATTTCTCCACCTCCTTTACTCAGGGAGCCCAAGTCAATGGAATGCATATGCCGGTTGAAGAGAGGCACCTGCAGAGAGATAACACCCTTTGGAATGTTATGCTGAACGTCTCTGATGAAGCTGGAAACACCGTCGAAAAAACATGGGAGGTACAAGTGGAAGACTCATCAGCTCCCGTCGTAATGCCATCTCTTTTCGTTAACTCAGATGTCATGTCCCCCTCAAATCCACCACGTCTCGGGGATAATCTCACACTCTTCCTTTCGGATTCTTTTGATGATTTGGATAGTATCGATGATACCATGTGGACTATATCTGTAGATGGAGAGATTTATGTTAAAGATTCAAATTGGAGTATCGCTGAAAAGACATTATTGCCCCCTCTTGAGATAGGGGGACACACGTTAAACATACAAGCCGAAGATTCAAGCTCTAATTCTGGCAATCTTTCATTCCAATTCTCAATAGAGCCCCCATTGGGTTTCTCAATCGAAGTAACTGACACCTCCCTTTCCGAAAAGCCCTCGATAGGAAACAGCGTAACAGTTACTGTGTTTGCCAAGAATTCATACTCCTCAGTAGGATCGGCCAGATTGTGTCATCTCACAGAATGTTCTGACTTTGTTCTTATGCCAGGGGCCCCCTATGGTGGTTTCACACTCCAACTAGAAGTCACACCAGACAAGACTGGTGATTTGGATATGAGTATTGAATGGATAGGGACTGAGGATGGAGAATCTGGGACTATTGAATTATCAGGGGTAATTAATGTCGCAGATAGTCAAGACAACGATTCCAACCATCAAATAGAGGCCTTTCTTCTAGTTTTCTCAATTCTGGTTGCTCTGTCACTGGTGGCAAACCGCATTTGGGGAGTCAACTCAATGAAGCCCTAGTTTCACACATTCTTCAGTGAAGCTCATGAGAGATGATGTCGGCACACAAGTCATGGTTCTACTGCCCGACTATCCAAACAGGGTAGTCAACGAGCATAGAGTACGAGTCGAGAAAATCGCTCTGCTGGGTCTTTTATCCATTATCTTAGGAGGGGCATGGTGGCTTTGGCCGGCAATTGATGGACAGGATGAATTGTTCTCAAGATCAGGGCACGTTTTCTTACTATTCGCAACCGCACTATTGCTTTCTGACTTGATCGACTTTGGGCCTGTGGAGAGATCCAGAATTGGAATCGCGTCAAACTTATTCTGGCCCAGTATAATTGCTCTCGCAGGAGCGGATTATACATCCACGGACGAAAAAATCTCATCTGTATTGTTGGTGATTATTGCAATCTCCTTGTGGATAACGACGAAATCAATTTTCAGCCATTCACTTTCGACTCGCAGACTAAGGGGCATGAGTAGTCTCGCTTCATTGGCTGTAGCATTGGCCACATTAGTCGCATTAGACTCTAACATCTATGTCTGGGGACTGGTTCTGGCCTCTGTTTCGTACACCATGGTTCCAGATTTACTATCGAAAGATGAAATGTACCACATCAGGAAAGAGTTCTCTGTGAAGCTTGAGGAGGCCGAGTTTTCAATGCTGAAATTGAGGTCAGAGAATACAGGCCTGGAACAGCCAAATTCTCTATTGAAGAGTGCGAGGGAGATAGGCTGGAAAGATCCTCAAAAAGGCCTCCAGATAATTGAAGAAGCAGAGAGTGAGGCAAGGAGAATTATCGCTATATCTGACGATCTGGAAGAAATACAGAAAGACGCCCTCTCTTCAGTCCTAATGTCAGAGGAAATATCCGATATCGCAAAATCACCAAGGAAGGCGTATGATATGGGATTGAGAGAGGCCGAATTGGGATCTTTGAGGGAGGCTGAGACCCTGTTCAGGACGGCTAAACTAAGGGCTCACAATATCATTGATAACTGGCAGGAGGCATGTGATTGTATTCAAAATGCTGAAGAGAAGATGTCCGATATATCTGGACACTCAGCCGATAGCATACTTAGCATCTTAGAAACGGCCAAGGAAGCACTAGAGTCAGAAGACCCCATCAGTGCTATTCAAATCGCCACTAATATCCCTGAACATATCAAGAGCCTTTCAGGATTGAAAGTTGAGGCCACTAAGTCTCTTGAAGACGCTGAAAATGCGATAAAGTCACTGGAGGGTAACGTTGTTTCAAGATACTTGGAGATGATGACAAATTCCAGAACTGCATATGGGGAAGGAAACTATCCGCTCTCGAAGGGAATATCAGACAGCATCATCAGAGATGTAAGGGAGTCGTTAGAATCATCCAACGAGGTCACCAGGGCTCTTCGGCAAAGGAAGAAGCTGGAGGGCAGATTCCCTGAGTCTGGTAATTGGCAAGATAGGTTGGATCTTGTAACACGATTACATGAGTCTTCGAGGTGGTCCGATGCTTCATCGGAGCTAAAATCTCTGTTATCCGACCTCACCCTATTTGAATCAGAGGTATCAGATGCTAAAGAACTACTCGACTTTGTCAACTCCGAGTGGAATGAGCTAAGCAAGAGGCTAGATTCCCGAGGAATAGGAATAGACTATCCAGATAGGGCTTCATGCCTTAGCTCCATAGCCAAGGCCGAGAGAAGCCTCTCGGAGGGGCAGGTTCAGGAATGCCTGAGGAGTCTAGGAGTTGCAGACTCCCTGATGGAGACTCTGAGAAGGGAAATCTAGAGCTAGCCTAGATTTTTTTGAACATGTTAGTCGTTAGCTCAATGCCATTGTTGATAGTCAAGTGCCCCATGCACTACATCATCATGGACCTAGTCCTAGTTGGATCATTCATCCTATTCATGACTGCATTCGCGGGAATAGGCCTCGCTAGCATGCTGGTCAAGGAAGATACCACCGACGACTATCTGGTTGCGGGCAGGGGTATGCACCCGGCATTGGCCGCCTTGTCAGCAGTGAGTACTTGGAACTCAGGATACATGTTCATCGGTTTCATCGGATTCACTTTCACTATGGGATACTCTATAGTTTGGATTGCATTTGGATCCATGGCAGGACAGATTGTGGCTTGGATTTGGTTGTATAAATTCATACAGGAGTCAGCAAACGAGCGAGGCCTCAGATCACTCTCATCTCTTGTTTCAGAAGCAACTGGATCACCCGAGGCAAAGCTAGCAGCGATTCTATCCATTCTCTTTCTATCTGTCTATGCTGCTGCTCAATTAACTAGTGGGGGAAAGGCCCTCTATGTCATGCTTGGATGGTCTGAAGTAATTGGAATCCTAATTGGATTTGTATTGGTAGTGGCCTACTGCTATGCGGGTGGAATCAGGGCCTCGATATGGACCGACGCTGCTCAGTCTAGCGTCATGATTATCGGCTCCACATTACTTTGCTGGGTAGCTTTGGGAGAGATAGGAGGATTTTCTGGCCTTCACTCAGGATTGGAGGCGCAGAATGCCAATTTGACCAGTATCGTACCTGCAGATCTAGGATTCGGCGTGACCCTTTGGGCATTCGCCTTCTTCCTTGGAGGACTTAGTGTAGCAGGTCAGCCTCAGGTAGTAACCAGAGTTATGACATTAGGGTCTGACAAGGATAGGAAGACTGCGATGCTGTGGTTCTTTGCATGGCAGACCCCATTTCTTCTCATTATGACCATAATCGGACTATCAAGCAGGGTAGTTTTCACCGGTTCCGATTTCGATCCAGAGCTTGGCCTCCCAATGCTTGCAATGGAAACACTAGGGCCCTTTTGGGTCGGCCTGATCCTAGCCTCTATTTTCGCGGCAACTATGTCAACCGCAGACAGTCAAGTTTTGGCATGTACTGCCGCATTTACAGACGATGTAATGCCAGAAATAAGCCAAGACCACAAGAAAACAAAGGCAGTCACCCTAGGCGTGGCCGCTTTCGCCACTGCAATATCCATTTTCGGCCTCTATGTCCCGGGAGGAGACTCTGTGTTTTCTCTAGTGGTTTTGGCAGTTTACGGACTGGGATCAATTTTTGTCCCTATTTTGATTATCAGATGGGCCAAGTATGAGCCTGATACGACCCACACAATAGCAATGATGGTATCAGCCCTTACCGGAGTTATTGCATGGAGGTTGATGGGCCTAAATGACGAGGTTTTCGAGTCAATCCCCGGAATGGGCGCGGCGTTCCTAACTCACTTTGTTATGAATAAGATACGTTCCCCAGAGCTTTCTCCATTGGGCAGATATGATTTCCCTGATAAGAGAAAAATCCGGGCTTTGGCTGCGGCTGTAATTATCCCATTTGGGGCCTTTGAAACAGCTTATGTTGTTTCAGGACCAGATTCCCTGAGTTCCGATGCCGGAATCTCTGGAGATTGGATAGTCAGTGCTAATTTCGATAATGAGACTTTGGCAGATGGATTGGAATACGTAAACGACGGTGAATCAACAGTCATCAATATGCATACAGACGCCGTTGAGGGCTCTGAAGATTTCAATATAGTAGGAATAAGGGTAACTCTACAGTACTCGGAAGACGAGTCCAGCTCTGGATTTGGGTGCGCTGTACCAGGTGCCTCTAACCCTGATCCAGATACTATAACTGGAACAATCTCCAATGACAGAATTAACGGCACAGCCAGCGGTCAAAACTCAGGAGGAGGAGTCTCCTCCCATACAGTGGAAGTCGACTGGTTCAATGAATCTCTGATAGGCAACGTCAGTGGGGTATCGAAATCAGATATTATCGGGGGATTGGAAGGCGGAGAAAACGGTCTTGGTTCGTATACCTTGGAATTAAGCGTCATGGTCGAGACAGGTGGAGGAGCTGGATGTTCTCACACAGATGAGGGCGAAGACATAGAGTATATTGTGGAGCTTGTCATATTGGATTATATGATACAACAGGCCTAGTCAAGAAACAGACAGAAGCCTCGCTATTATCCAGACATCTCTAAATTATGACCACTTTTCCTAAGTTTATGCCATGTGAATGCTGTACTTGCGACTCTTGTGGACCAAGTTGCTCGTGTGATGGATGCTGTTAGGATTAGAACCAATCTCTCCTAGTATCCTATTTTTTACTCCTAACCTTACCGACTGATGATGTGAGATTTCTAGGCTCCCTACCTCTTGCAGCCAGAGAAAGAAACCACCACCCAACTGTAAGAAGAGCGGTAGACACCATCATGATTGTCCCTATCCACATCATCACATTTCCTTGAGTTATCGGCCAAGCCCAGTATGCGACCGACAGAACAACCACGACAAGCAGAATCCTAGATGCTTCACTGGGTGTTTTCCAACCCCTGTGATCTTCTCTAGGAGCCAATAAGTAGTCTAACACGCATGGTGGTTAGTGCTAGCGCTTTTCAACGGCTGTTTCAATCCGTCATATTTCCGAGTAATAATCCTGGGCCGCCTCTTCAAGGTCAAGGGATACCCTTTCTTCATTGAGAGTAAGAGTCTTCCCCGATCTCCGGATTGCAATACCATCGACAAAGACATCCAAGCAACTTGTTCCGGAGTAAATTAGATTTGAAAGAACCCTTCTACTGCCTCTTCCTCTTGGGCGCATTCGAATATCGGTTAAGTCCCATGTGACCCAATCTGAAGACCCCTTTGTGGCAAGTTGCCAAGTCTCCAAGGGGTTCAGTATTGTCGCATCCCAATGATCATGCTTCTGTATCAGACTCGCAGTCTTCGCTTCAGCCCTCATATCCAATCCATTGTTACTGGCGGCCCCATCAGTACCCAGTCTAACATCAACTCCCGCTTCAATCATGGCTGGATAAGACATAGTTCCACCACAGGCTAGCTTCTGGTTAGATACCGGGCAGTGAACGGCGTGCGAATCATTCCTTGCGAGAATCCTCATCTCCTTTTTGGTCACCCATCCACAGTGAGCGCAGACAGTCCCCTCAGTGAAATAATCGATCGAGTCTAGGTACTCAATAGGATACATCCCCGTCTTCTCATGGCACTGTGCCACCTCTTCTCTAGTCTCAGAGGTGTGGATATGCAATCTAGCACCCAATTCTCTGGACATCTCGCTGGCCTTTCTCAATACTTCTTCCGAGCATGTATAAACAGCATGTGTGGCAATCCCAATCTCTACCCTTCCAGAACCAAGAGGCCCAGATCTAATCATGCTCTCCAGCTCCCTAATGGCGTTGCCACTGTCTTCTTCCCCCTCTTCTGCTGGAGGCCAGTCGGTTGTCGGACCACAGACTATGCCTCGTATCCCCGAGTCAGCAACTATCGGTGCAATGGCTGAGGGGAAATGATACATATCGCATGCAAATGTAGTCCCACCTGAGATCATCTCTGCTACGGAGGCTCTAGTTCCTATCGATGCTAGCTCTGGAGTCAAATTCCTCTCACTTGGGAAAATGCTAGTCTGAAGCCAGTCCATCAGGGCCATACCTTCCCCCATACTCCTGTTGAGTGTCATTGGGAGGTGTGTGTGCCAATTTTGGAGGGATCTTGTAATCAGTAGGTCGCTCCCATCTATAATTTCGACAACATCCTCATCGCCGTTGCTTACTGAGAAAGACCCATCTTCATGAAGTAGGAAATCACCTTCTCTGACCAAACCATCGTGATCAATCAACCGACTTCCAGTGACCCTTCGGGTACCAGGATCCATGAGCGTGCGAGAGGATGTCACTCCTCAAGGTTATCATCACTAGTTGCTTCTTGCAGTCGGCATGAAAGGCATCAGTCTTGTCGCAAGGCTTTCCATATTTCTGGTCTGGATGTATACTTTGCCGGAACCATTGAATTCCAGAACAATACCTTCTCCGCCTAAGATTGCGGACCCCATTCCTCCGACTTTGGAGCCGTTGTAGGTTAATCCGGAGGTAAACGCCACAACGTGGCCGTTGTCGACTACCACTGGATCGCCAGGAGAGACGTCTATTTCCTTGATTGCACCATATGAGGTATAGAATACCTTACCTTCAACTCCTCTTGGAGTGTATGCTCTTAGGAAGAATGCCCCCTCCCTAGAAAACAGAGCCTTCGCGCCTTGGAATTTTGTATCCGTGTCAACACTAGGGGTGCATGCCATGAATGCCCCCCCTTGCATGAAGAACTCCTCTCCGGGGGCCAAGTCGAACTCCTTTATGTCGCCCGGCGCACTTGGGGCCAAAGATACCCATCCACCAGAGCCACCAGCTGTGTACGTATTCACGAAGAACGACTCTCCTCCGAATGCGGATTTGGCCATACTCTTCAGGAATCCACCGATGCCTCCTCCGCCTCCCATTCCGGTCTTCATATCGACACCTCTTGATTGAGCCACCATAGCGCCTGGCTCCACCTTGAGCGACTCTCCAGGTCCTAAGTTGGCGGTCATTAGTGTAAATGCGGGGCTGAACTCGTAGTCTACATCCATGATTCTCTGAACTACCGCGGAGTTTTCAAATTTGGGGGGCTTCAAATCGTACATTCTGCCTTGAGTTTGCTAACTATTTCTCCCTCAGAATTTTTCATCCATGCTTCGATAATATCTCCTTCTTTCATCGGACCTACCCCCTCGGGAGTACCAGTCCACACCAGATCCCCGGGACTTAGTCCATACCAGTTTCTCAGATGCCCCATTATCGAATCCAGCGAATGAACCATTAAATCCGTATTCGCTTGTTGCTTGACTTTACCATTTATAGATAATCCGATCTCCATTATCCCAGGTTCCCATGAGGACCATGTTCCAAGTACGCCAGACCCTCTGAAACCCTTTCCTTCAAGCCAAGGCCAGCCTTTCTCCTTTGCCAAAGTCTGGCGAGTTCTATTCGTAGTATCGCAACCAACACACATCTCCACCGGTTCTAGGTTATCCCCCAATCTGACCACCATCTCTACTTCGTAGTCAATATGTTCATCAGCCAACAGACTAATCACATTCTTTCCTTCACTATCTGATTCCACATGTGATGTGGGAGGCATAAGGAAAAAACGAGGATAGTCAGTCACATCCCCCTTGATTTCCTTCGCATGCCCAGCATAGTTTCTGAATACGGCCCAGCCGACAGTCATAACTCTCGCAATACCTACAATCACATTATTACATCGATAAAACTCTCAGCAGGTTGAAGAGACCCGTTATACCGACTGGCTCTGATGGCGGAGGACCCGTATCGCACCCTGGGAGTTACAAACGACTCTACAGACGCCGAAATTAAGCGGGCCTACAGGAAGCTAGCGAGACAATACCATCCTGATAGAAATCCGAACGACACAGCTTCTGAGGAGAGGTTCAAGTCAATCCAGAACGCATATGAATTGATAGGCTCCTCTGAAGCTAGGAGGGAGTGGGATCAGCAAAGAAGAATGGAGAACATGTTCGGAGGTGGAGCGGGATTCTCGGGATCGGGATCAGGTTTCGATTTCAGTGATATCATTTCTCAGTTCATGGGTGGAAGAGGAAGCTCGGATTTCGGTTTTGACTCTAGATCCAGCAGAGCAAGGCCTAGCAAAAGCTCCCCTAGATCCTCATTCCGGGGGGCAGATATCGAAGCGGGCCTAGACGTGACACTAGAAGAAGCGATCAGCGGGACCGAGACAAAATTCTCTCACAGGAGACTCAAGAGGTGCGACAAATGTGGCGGAGATAGTTTTGGTACGTCGAGGGCCTGCCCTAAGTGCAATGGTACTGGAGTTCAGACCAAAGGTAGTACGATTAGCGTGAAAGTACCCGCTGGTGCAATACACGGACAGCAACTCAGGCTACGAAAGATGGGCCATGAGCACCCCCAGGGAGAGTCAGGTGACTTGTTGATTACTTTGAGATTGGATGCACAGGAGGGCAGGAGATGGGAGGAGGGAAGAATGATTCAGGAGGTCCCAGTCAAGATTTCCACATTACTCCTTGGGGGGAACGTAAGAATTACCACCCCCAAGGGCAGTAGGATACAGATAGAAGTTCCCGAACGAACAAAGATCGGAGACAGATTGAGAATACAAGGACACGGATATCAAGGTTCAGATTTGGACATAGAATTCGTACTCATGGAGACGGAAGATCTCACTCAAAAACAGAAGGAGGCGCTGAATCATTTGAGGGACTCCGGACTGTGACCAATCACAACTACTCAAATACAGGCCCAATGACCCAAGAACGTGCGTGATTTCTCACGAGTCGCAGACTACCTTATTCCCAAGAGGAAGAAAGTCCATCTTTCGGTATTTATCTTCTCAATTATAATGATTCCAGGAGTTCTCGCAACATTTGAGCCTATTGATATAGAATCTTACGAGATGGAGTCTCCGGAATTGGATGCCAACATGGTATTCAGGGAAGAGTTTACTGCCGCAGGAAATATCTGGGGATTTGGAATCTTTGTCAGAGATGAGGGCGACTTCGGGAAACTTGGATCTGATGTCACAATGATTGCTGACTATACTGGAGAGAATTCAGGTTTAGAAGTCCCCAAGGGAGGGATATTGAATCTTACAGTTTTAAGAGAAATTGACGTAAATGCTGATACTCTCAGAAACCACAACGTCTCGAAGTTTTTTCTTCCAATCGCCTCTGAGATTTCGGGGGATCCGGCGGTAGGAATGCTGGATCTAGCATCTGATTTCCGATCTTTCATGTCGGGTAACTCATCGCTTACCCAGCCTAGAATAAATCCATACAAACTTGCTCTTACTCTTGATCTCGAGGAATCAATGGACCCAGCACCAACAAACTGGTCAGATTGTGGAGTTTTAGAATGTCTAACATTCGATGATCCAAGAATTACCCAAGACCATATCGATCTGGCAGCACACAGGATGGCAAACAGTAGCAATGGATCATTTTTGAGGTTCCTGTCTAATGATAGAGCCTTCACCCCTGATCCAAATAGCCCTGTTATTGGGCCAATAAACCACACAATTGGTGAAGATGGAAATTTGCAATCAGATATATGGGATAGGGGAAGATGGTCAGCCTCATCGGCCTGGTTAATCGTTAATCTTGATAGGGAGGAGATGCAAGAAAGCGGGTGGACTTTCTCGTGGAAGAATGCTACGACAGACTTCGGTTACGATATAGATGGATTCACACTGATAACAGACCCGATTAGGTACTCATTCGAGTACTGTGAGGATAGAGAAGAGAATAACCAGCCATTGTGCTCCGTAGAGTGGCTCTATCTGTCAATCGAAGAAGATCTCAGAGAGACGGACGAGCATATAGTAACACTGATGTTCGCAGAAGGGATCAACGTGGAAATCAATAGAGAGCTTCTTTCCAGTGCTTATCTGCTGGTAGCAATGTCAGTAATTGTAGTCTTCCTTCTTTGGATTAATCTCCGTAGGATATCAGATGTAGCCATAGTTTCCACTAGCTTAGTAGTCTCACTTATCTGGATGTATGGGCTAATTGGTTGGGCAATGATTTTTGGAGAGAGGACAGGTTTTGAATTTATTTTTCGCTCCCAATTTTCTAACCTACTACCCATACTAATACTGGCTCTGGAGATTGATGATAGTTTACACTCTCTCCATAGATACAAGGAGGAAAGACGAGGAGGGAGGACAATAGAGGAGTCGTGCAGGACTTCAATAAGTAAAGTTGGACTTGCTGTTATGCTTACCTCAGTTACTACCATTGTCGCCTTTTCAGCAAATCTCACCTCTAGTATCGCCGCATTGAGATCATTTGGAATAGAAGCTGGAATCGGGGTCATGTGTGCCTTTTTCTTGACGGGACTCTGGGTCCCTCTGACAAGAATGGACATAGACGAGTGGTTAGATTCCAAGGGGAGACTCATCGAAGAAGACCCAGATAAAATCCATATGGTTCCCAAGGCATGGTTGTCTTCTATTACAACGAAGTCATTCAAATCGTTTCCGTTAGTGATAATCACCGTTCTCCTAGTCACAGTTTATGCAGTTCCACTGATGACATCGTTAGAGGGGGATTTCCAGGTAGAGGACTTTGTTGAAGAGGAGTCCGATTTGGCAGTAGGAGTGGGTCTGATTAATCAGAGGTTCAGTGACGAGGGAGAGCCTGCCTACATACTTGTAGAGGGGAACATGACAAATCCCAGAGTTCTGGAAAGTATCGAAGAGCTAAGAAAAAACATGAATTCTCATAGTCCGGAAGATCCTAATCAATTCACTAGGTCTCCAGATGGAGAAGTTGAGCTTCTTGCCGTCGACCAGATGCTTTGGTATCTGAGAGCGGCCATGGCATGGAATCAAACTCCATTCGAGCAGGCTGGTTGGGATTTTGACTCAAGAGATGGGGGGATTGGCTGTGAAACAGTAGTGATCCCCAACAGAGATTTTGAGTTCATCTTCATACCCTCGACAAACGACAGTAAATCCCTGAAGTTTCTATACGGGTTCATGATGACGAGAGGAGTCCCTGCCAGTGGTGGATATCCAGCACTTTCTCCTAGTATAGTGGGAGAGTTCCTCCAAGTACAGGGAAAACTGGACTACCAGAAACCATGGCTAACCGAAGAAGGTAAATCCCCTGACTACCCCAGAGCGACTTTAAGATTTGGAATATCCAGTCCCGAACAGTTCGCTCTAGTAGAACCAGCTCTGGCACAATTGGAGCAAGACATGTTACCTCTCCAGAACCTCTCTGCAAATCCTTTGAGGGAAAGGGGATCACTCCAAAATGCTCTCTCCAATGAGCAGTACCCAATCTCATGGGCAATTCCAACAGGAGAGCCAGTCGTAAGATTTGTAGCAGCGGACTCGATGCAAGACGATTTGCAAGATACCATTCTCCTCGGGGTTTTACTTTGTTTTGTTACTCTATGGTGGGGATTCAGGGATAATGGCACTACAAAGGAGAGACTGAAGAAAAATATCTCCGAGATTCGCAAAAATAGTCTTCCATTGATTCTGAATGTAATCGTCTTTGCCGTAATATCAATCACACTTGTCGACCAGAGTTATGTAATTCACTTCGCAGTACTAGCTCTTCTGCTATCTTTGATCTTCGGTACCACTCCTTTTGTGTATGCCGGGATAACGACTGCTCCGATTTTCATTATGATAGTATGGCTCTATGCTTTGGTCGATCTATTCGGCTATGGTCTGAACATGGTCACGGTTTCTATCGCTGCGATCTCTTTGGGAGTAGGCGTGGACTATGTTATCCACCTAATCGAGAGATACAGGGAAGAAATCCAAGAAGGCAAGTCCCAATTAGAATCTGTAGCAGTTGTTGGGGGTGCTTCAGGCTTGGCTCTTTTCGGCTCTGCTCTATCAGATTTCGCTGGGTTCATGGTAATTAACCAGTCAAAGATGGGCTTCTTTTCCACCTTCGGACTTTTCTGTGCCATTATGATTATCCTTTCGCTGATAGCAAGTATGATTGTGGCACCTGCTCTAATTGGATTACTTCATAGAATTCCAAGTGATGAAATCCCTGTTAAGTCGTAGCTGAGAAAATAGGCCATAACTAGAGTAATCAAAACCCCTCCAATGATGGATTGGAATATTATCCCCCAGCTTCTAGTTCTGCATGCCCTGGCAATATCCTCATTTTCATGCTTCTTGGCTCCAGAGGAAGACTCATGGGTGCCTAGAAATCCGTGATATACGCATACCTGTGAGGTAGACTCAAGCAGAACCAACCACCCAGATGTGAAAATCCCGGATAATAATACGAAAAAGATGGGACTACTACTGGGAGGGGCAAGCACGGAAAAACCGAGACCAAGGAAGATTAGTGCAATACCGCCATAAAGCCTGTTCTTCCTGCCAGCCTCTGAAATATTTCTGATTGCCTTCTTGGCGTCTCCCACTGCCCTACCTCCAAATTCCGAGGGAGTCTCTGAGAGCCGATTCAAGGTCTTTATGTAAGAATTCATATCCAGCCTCTTGAATTCTTTTTGGCATAACTTTCTGCCCCTCAATCAGAAGAGGTCCTGCTAGCTCACCGAATAATATCTTCATTGCGAATCCAGGAATAGGTGCGAAGGCAGGCCTCCTCAGAACCTTGCCTAGAGTCTTTGAGAATGTCTTCTGCCTAACTGGTTCGGGAGCAGTTAGGTTGAACGCACCTTCACAATCTAAATTCATCATCAGGTGGTGAATCGCGTATATTTCGTCATCTAAAGAAATCCATGACATCCACTGTTTTCCACCAGCCAAAGGCCCCCCTCCTCCCATTTTCCACGGAAGAAGCATCCTCTCCAGGGCTCCTCCGGCAGCTGAAAGAACGATCCCGTTTCGTGTATTGACTACTCTTATTCCAGCATCTCTTGCTGAATCTGCGTATGACTCCCACTGAATTACTGTCTCAGTGAGGAATCCATCCCCTGGCGGACTATCCTCAGTCAGCTCCTCGTCATCACGATTTCCATAATATCCAATCGCACTGGCCACGATGAATACCTCAGGCTTTTTCTCTAGCTTGCTCATGGTGTCTGATAGAAGAGTAGTAGAGTGCTTTCTTGAATCGATAATGAGTTTTTTCCGCTTATTATTCCATCTCTTATCCCCAATGCCAGCTCCTCCTAGATGGATAATCACGTCAAATCCCTCAATGTCGTTAGGATTCAGGATACCCTTGTCGGGGTACCAACTAAGCTCTTTGGAGCCTTCCTCTGCCTCTCTTCTTACCAGTCTCCAGACGTCATGGCCACCAGTATCTAGGAATGCTACAAGTTGAGTCCCGATAAGCCCGGAAGAACCTGCAACTAGGATTCTCTTTCTTTCGAGATGAGAGAATTTTGAGTGCTCCTTAAGATCTCTCTGTAACCTTAGCTCCCTCGCCTTGAACATCCTTGAGATTCTTCCCTTAACTAGAAACCCCCCAAGTATTCTGTCCGCAAGGTTACCGAGGGGTCCAAATGGAACTTGATAGGTCACTTCATCCTTGACAGTAGTGGTTCCGTCAACTTCTGATAGGTTGTGGTCGTGATTCCATGACCAAAATGGACCTTTGATCATTGTGTCGGCAAAATGGTTTGGTGGGTCATACGCGGTGTGCTCAGCTACCCAAGTCATCTTCAGGAATGGAGCACCAGGAGCTGGGAACCTGAAAACCCTCTGTGACCCAACTTCCAATGAATCATCTGCACGAACTTCCTCTGCTACCTCCCATGGAGGCATAAGCCTCCTGAACGAGCCTTCATGCTCAAACCACTGAAAAGTTGTTTCGATATCCGCATCCACAACAGATTCATGAGTGTATTTGTACATCTAATCACCATGGTGGGCTCTTTGGGATTGGAGCGTCTTCCGCCCATCTTGAGATGTAGCGCTCTAGTTTGAGCTTCTTCTTGGTATTCGCTGAAGACATGTATCTAATCTTTCCAAAAATTGGTCTCTCCGGGCCCCATGCTCTGTCGTGCCTTCCAAGTACCCAAAATATTCCAGTATAGGAGTTTGGGTCTCTTCCATCCAAAGCCCACCTGTCATTGATTCTAATCATCCAATCAGCGGCAGTTTCAGGGTCCGGAGACCACTCTAGTATTCTCTTCCCCCACAACATTCTGAGGTAGTTGTGCATATGTCCCGTTCTCAGAAGTTGTCTTTGGGCCGAATTCCAAACCTCATCATCTGTCTTGGCGCCCTCTATTTCCTCGAAAGTGTAACTTACCCGTTGGTCGTTTCTGTGCTCGTCTAGAGTTTTCATTGCCCAAGAGGGTATAGAGTCTAGGGTATTGTGGTCTCTCCTGAAGTTGGCGAAGTTGAATCCTAGCTCCCTCCATGTGATGATTTGGTCCATGAAGGATTCCGCTGATTCAGAAAGTCCCCACCAACCAGACCTGTGGCCCTTACCTGTGTCTTCAATGCAAACTGAATCATATGTCCACTCTTCTTTGTCCATAACCGCCCTAACTATCCTGAATGAAGAAATGTGTCCGAAGTGTAACCAGGGAGAGAGACCACTGACGGCAGGGTTATCTGGATCATTTCTTCCTTCAGAGTAGTTCGCTAGCCTTTTCTCAATGAAGTTACCGAGCCTACTTACAGCTTCATAATACCCTCCTCGGACTGATTCAACAGGAAACACTTCATGATCGATATTCAGTGGAGCCATGGCCTTTTTGGCTACCTCACCTCCCTCAGCAACCCTCCAGATCCACTCAAGAGGCGTAAACTCTAGTTCGAGTTCTTTGACAAGTTTCGACAACTCCGATTTCTTGATTGTAAGATCGGATTTTATTCCATCCATAGGGTTTTCACTTGGAAATGTGGAGAGAGCACTGTGAAGGCTCCTCTGAACATGTTTCCTGAACGAATAGGCTGTCTTGTGTGCTTTGTCAGCGTAGTTCATGGGTAGTATTCCGTTAGAATCTACGGCCTCCACAGAAACCTCGCTTGACAGACTAGCTCTATCCATCACCCATCTGGGAAGATACGTCGGGTAATCATCGATAACTATCGAGCATGCCTTTGAGGAGAGCTTCTTGAGCATCCCGTCCCCAGAGTCGATATGGTTCTCGATCCATGGGATATACGTAATCCCATGGTCGTCGAATGTAGATATGTTGTCCACCATCCCCTGTGCAACGAATGTGAGAACCCTCTCACTTGACCACTCGTGCCTGACTGAAATGCACTCAATTACCAACAGTGGTTTGTTTAGACTAACGCTGATGTCTATCGCTCTTTCGAGTGCAGCATTGTAGTGGTATCTTCTCGTGGAAGTCATCCAGTAAAGAACAAACTGTCCGGAGGACCGGACTTCTTTGTCGTTTATTTTGCGAACTCTAGGAGAACCAAAGGTAACCTGACCTCCCATCACGTCCAACATGCCCTATTCTCTCAGGATGCGCATATAAGGCGGTGTTTTCACGCCTACTCGATATCAAACACTCATTCATAACCTCGGACAATTACCGAGAATCATGACTATTCAAGTCAAATCAGATGCTGAACCAATAGAAATTGAAGCTGACGCATACCTGCCTACAGAGTATGGAAACTTCAGAGTGAGCGTTACTCTGGATGAGGCTGGAAAGGAGCACTCGCTCCTGTATACGGGCGACTTGTCCGGTACTGAATCCCCCCTAGTGAGGATCCACTCAGAATGCCTCACTGGAGATGCTTTCGGCTCCATGAAGTGTGACTGTGGCCCCCAATTAAAGACGGCGATGAGAAAAATTCAGGAGGCTGGATGCGGGGCCATTGTATACCTAAGGCAAGAAGGTCGAGGAATCGGCCTACACTCAAAGATTCAAGCTTATGCTCTGCAAGATATCGGCTATGACACATTGGATGCAAATCTAGCTCTGGGACTCCCGGCTGACGCCCGTGACTACACCATTGCGGCTAGAATGCTCGCTGACGTAGGAGTGAAAAAAGTCCGCCTAATGACGAACAATCCAATGAAGATACAAGGACTCCGTGATAACGGAATCGAGGTCGATTTCAGAGTCGAGCACATCTCTGGTATTTCTGTTGAGAATATCGACTATCTCTCCACCAAGGGAAAGAGAATGGGCCACATACTTGACATATAAGAAGCTCCAGCGGAGTTGGGGGATAATCATGTCATCGATGATCGGAGAGAAAGCACCTGACTTCAACCTGAAGACAAGTGATGGGGTCGATTTCAATTTCAGTGAACTGGAGGGATCCTGGAAAGTACTCTTTTTTTATGCAAAAGCAGGTTCTCCTACTTGCAAGAGGGGATGCCTAACTTTCAAACAACAATACGACCTTTTTAGATCACTAGAACCCCCCGTAGAAATTATTGGTATTAGTGAAGATTCGGTAAAACAACACAGGGAATTCAAGAGCGAACTCGATCTCCCTTTCACTCTCCTATCTGACCCCGACAGAAGCGTCGCTGAAATGTTCAACGTACCAGTCCACCTTGGGACATTCCCCGCCAAGTCCTCATTTGTTATTGGGCCTGACAACACAATTCACCATGTTTACGACTGGCTCTTCAGACCAAGAAGGCATGTAGCAAAGATTCTCGATGCACTCAGCAGAATTACCGATGGGGGAAGATTTTCCTGATGTGGAATCAGATACTAACAGATGCAGGACTCTCCGAAAGGGAGATCAACGCGTTGACCGTATTATCACGCAAGCCTAACATCAAAGCTAGTGAGCTGGCTAAGGAGCTAGATACCACAAGATTAGATGCCTACAATTCCCTCGAAAGACTGCAAAGAATAGGATTAGTCACAACAACTGCAGATAGGCCTATGAGATTCTCAAGCCCCCCCCTTGATCAGGCAGTGACACATCTAATTGAAATTAGAAAGGAACAACTCAATCGAATAGAGCAAGGTCTTGAAGACATGCAGACTGGAGCCAAGTATTCCTCGGTCATTGAGAGCAAACCTCTCGATGATGAACCAAAGTTCGCTGTATTAAAAGAAAGAGTGCACATAATGAAGAGAATCGAGAAGATATCCGAAGGAGCAAAAAAGGATATTGTCATAACACTTGGAAAATTTGGAATACTTCACCTTTGTAGAAGTAGCGCATTACAGGCTGTGAATGATGCCGCAGTTCGAGGCGTCAGCGTCAGAGTACTTTCACAACTTGAGAGGAGGACAATAAGGTTCTATCAAGATCTCCATGAATCAATTGATGTCCGACACTCTGATGATCTGGATGCCCAAGGAGCGCTCGTCGACGACTATGAGGTTATCCAATACCTGAACATGGAGTCCAACCCTGTTGGAAGGGGCAAGAATGACGCCGCCTTAATGGTCGAGTCAGAGTCATTCGCCGAGTCTCAAAGAAATCTTCTCGATACCATCTGGGAGGAGGCCGTACCCTACGAAACTGCATCCAAGAGATTCACCGAGGAAAGGATAGTTGATCCGCTGAAGCTCACGATAGATAGTGGCTCCTTCCTTGAAAAAATCAGAGAAGTCCTGCAGATATCAGACGATATTCCCGAAGAAGATACCCCATTCAACCCGGATGCCTTCCTTGCTTCAGGATTAGAAATCAGCGATGCTCGAAGGAACCTTGAATCAGGGGGTATTGAGGCCCTATCTGCTTTCGGAATAGATATTGAATCACTTCTAAGACAGGTAGGAAATAGGGTAGGAGAAGAATTATCTTTCTCATTGAGAAACATAGAAGGTAATATCGAGTATCTTAATGAGATCATGGACTGGTGGGAGTTTGCAGGGCTTGGACAGCTAAGCTACGATATCGATCCAGAATTCCATATCCTAGTCGAGCATCCTAGCGATAAACCAGGAGTTCTGCCGATACATTCTCTCGATGATGGGATAATCGAGGGGGCCTTGTTAGCAAGATACCCAGAAGAGTCAGGAGTGGTAGTAACTAGAAATATCTTAGAAGACAAGAAAAATACCGTTAGATATGATATAAATTTCAATAGCCAGCTCTTAGAATAGATACATCACATTATATCATCACCGCCATGCCGATATATTGTGCGTTTGCTTAAGTTCGCCCTTTTCATGAGGCAGGTGACTAGAAAGTCTCCGGCAAATCTGGACTGGATACAGAAGCAAGGACTTCTTGCCGTGAAGCTAGCACAGATTTTCGCTCTCAGGCCTGACATAATCAGCCTTGAGAAATGCAAGCAACTCCAGACCTTGTATAGCAGCGCCTCAACAATTCCAACTGAGAACGTATTCAAAATTCTAAAGGAAAAAGCTCCAGACTCATATCACGAAAATATCTCATGGTTCGATGTAGAACCTCTAGCAGCTGCATCGGTAGGACAGGTTCACAAAGCCAAGCTAAAAACCGGTGAGAAAGTGGTCGTCAAAGTAATCAAAGAGGATCACGAGAGAAAATTCAAAAGGGACGTCAAGAGGATGACTCGATGGCTAAAATTAGCCATGATTTTATCTCCTAAACTGAGAAGAGTGGGCAACCCAATCGCGCTCTTGGAGCACGTCCAAGACTACACCCTAAGGGAGCTTGACTTGAGGAATGAAATTATTGGAGCTTCAAAGCTAAATGCCATCAGGGAGGAGCTTTCTGGGGGCTTCCCAATGAAAAGACTAAGATTTCCTAAATACTACCCGGAACTCTCAAACAGACACGTTTTGGTATCGGAGCTTATTGATGGTCAGACGCTTGAACAGGGAATAATCAAATCTAACTTAGCTTGGGAGGACTTGCTTGAATTATTTCGAATCCATGGAGCTTTTATGTTCGGAGTCGGTACCTTCCACGGTGATTTACACCCAGGTAATTGCATCCTCGACAAACAAGGAAATTTTGTTTTCATTGATAATGGGGCAATTTGCGAGGCTCCAAGAAAGGTTAGCAATTCTCTTTTCAACTTCTTCTATCACCTCTCATCTAATGACAAAGACCTAGCTTTCGAATCTCTGATTTCACTTGCAGAAAGAAGACCAAGATCTGTAAAAGTCGAGGAATTCAAAAAGGATATGCATGAGATTTACAAAGACTTCGAAAACCTTAGCGTCGGCCAGCAAAGCCTAACCGAGGTAATGATGAAAACTGTAAGGTCTGCAGTAGAAAACGCTGGTGCAGATTATGGTGAGGAGGGGTTCCCGATAATCCGATCACTGATGTACATGGATGGTCTGGTCATAAGGACCTACCCAGAAGTTAAATTAATCTCCGAGATGACAGGATCATTAAATGAGTTCAAATCGGGTTTAAATCTAGGGTGAATAAAATGACGAAACACAGTGACGTAGTTGTAGTAGGTGCAGGACCAGGCGGATTAGCATGCTCTATGCTTTTGGCCAAAGCAGGGGTGAACGTCACCATTTTAGAGAAGTCTGATGGTGTTGGAGGAAGAACCAGGGTGTTTGAGAAAGACGGCTTCAAGTATGACAACGGCCCCACATTCTTTCATTATCCAGAAATCGCCGAAGAGATTTTTGAGGCTCTAGGACTTGATGCCAGAGAGGAACTTGGTCTGATAGAACTAGATCCTAACTATAGACTTGTTTTCGGTGCTGGCGGAAGCATAGACGCCAGCACAGATCTTGAACATATGGTCTCTCAAATTAGAGAACTCTGTGGAGAGGATAATGCAAACGGGTTCAGGAAGTATATTGAGGACAACAGGACGAAACTAGACCTTTCTAAGAATTGCTTAAACTCCCCTTGGAGAGGACCCACCGACCTGTTGAGTCGAAGAGCAATGAGAGTAGCTAAAGTCCTCAGGCCCTGGAGGAGCGTATCATCCGACCTCTCTAAGGTGTTCTCCGATGAGAGAATGCAGCTTGCTATGTCATTCCAGACAAAATATCTCGGAATGAGCCCGTTCCAAGCTCCCAGCCTCTTCACTATCCTGGCTTACCTGGAGTACGAGCACGGTGTGTTTCATGCTGAGGGGGGACTGGGAACTATAACCCAAAAGATGGGCGAAATAGCCAGAGATCTGGGAGTTGATATTAGGTTAAACGAACCAGTGAATGATTTCGTTTTCGAAGGTAAGAAAGTAGTTGGAGCCGTCACTGAAAATGGCACTTACACAGCAGATAAATTCGTCATGAACGTAGATTTTGCTACTGGAATGAAAGGATTAATCCCCGATAAGTTGCGTAAGAAGTGGTCCAACAAGAAGCTAGATGAGAAATCCTATTCATGCTCGACCTACATGCTCTATCTCGGTTTGGATAAATTGTATGATACGCCTCATCACCAAATTTACGCCGCAAAGGATTACCAGAAAAACCTCAAAGAGGTAACGGAGAACAAAGTGACTTGGGACGACCCATCGATTTACGTCCAAAACGCGTGTGTCACAGACCCAACAATGGCCCCCGAGGGCCACTCCACAATCTACGTGCTAGTTCCTGCTAGTAGCTCACATGAAGGAATAGATTGGGAAGAGATAAAGGACGAATATATGGATGTGATACTTGCCCAAATGGAGAATCTTGGTTTTGAGGGGATAAAAAATCACATTGTCTCCCAAACCATAGTCACACCAGATGATTGGGCATCTCGAGATATCTACAAAGGAGCGGTGTTCAATCTTGCTCATGGCCTTGATCAGATGCTATGGAGGAGACCACAAAACAAGTTTGAGGAGCTTGAAAGCCTCTACCTTGTTGGAGGGGGGACTCATCCAGGGAGCGGACTTCCTACTATTCTTGAAAGTGGTAGAATATCCGCTAAGTTGATTTGTGCAGATATGGGGATAACCCCAGATTGGAATGGCGCTGAAACGTGGTTCGAGGATATCAAAAAGCCTAGAAGCATTGCCAAAGTGAGTTAAGAATAAACGAAAATATGAGTTGGGTAATCATCATGGAAACAATCAACATCATTCTTTTTTTAATTCCCACAGTTTGGATTGGACCATTCTGGTTACTGATGCTCCTAGAGCCGGAATCGGAGAGGACCAAAGACTGGGTACATGGAAATTCTCTTTTTATTGGGCCTTTGGCCGTCTGGATACTAACTACACTACTCAACCCCGCGGGAATTATTGACTTGATAGCTGGGAACCCACTAGATTTCTTTGATACAATGGTCGAACTTCTCGGAACGGAATCGGGTACTGTTCTGGCTTGGGCCCATTTCGTTGCAGGAGATATAATTGCGACGAGGTGGATGTGGAGGAAGGCTATGGAGAATAACATAGGCCTGAATAAAACTCGAACAATAGTCTTCTTCGGAGTCGTTCTTATGCCAGTGGGCCTGCTATTGCATGTAATACTAAATTCTCAGAACACTTCCAAGCTGGTAGAGGGACAATGATGGATGAAAAATCTGTATTAATTTCCCTCGATAGAAAAGATACATATTGCACATTAGAATTTTCGGATAATGAGAAGTTCGAGTTGGGATATCTCGAAGTTAGGAAGAATTGTCAATGCGCGAAATGCAAGCCTAGACAGATTAACGAGCAAATGAAGATAGAATTCTTTGAAGAAATCTCTAGATTGATGCTGGTTAAACCTAAGGTCGAGCAGGTCGGAAACTACGCTCTGCGATTTGAGTGGCCTTCTGGATGCTCTAGTGGAATACACTCTTTCGAACACCTCAGGAAGATATCGGAATCCTCAGGAAAGAAACTGTAACTCTTACGAAGAAGTGAAAAAACCACCTTCCCTCAGAGGAATAACTAGGATGCGGGTTCCCCCTGTACCTTGTTGGTGATTTTATGCCAGATGAATCCTCGGAACCAGATACCGAGAAAATCGAAGATGATGAATGGCATCTATATGCGAATGCAGGTTATGGAGTAGCGGAGTCTCTGGAGGAGGAGCCCTCTGAAGATGACAATGAAGCTCCAGAAGAAGAGTGGTTCGATGGAGACGATTTCTATAATCAAGGAGCTTCCATAGATTGGGATTCGCCCCCATGTCCAGCCCCACTGGGGATTGCTCACGTCATCAAGATAGGAGTCTGTGATTACTGCCTACATAGGATCAGTGGTAGGAAGACCCAGTCCCAAGGTTTTGAAGGAGGCGCTGAATTGAGAACTGAGGCCCATGCGAGAGATTCTGAGCTTTCAAAGTCCGAGATACCCGATATATGTCCGCTCTGTGAGAACTTATTCGATGATGTTGGAAATATCGCCGAAAGAATAACTGAGTCATTAAATGGGATAGAATTCAAAACTATGCAACTCGGAATCCACCTTCCCAAGGATCTCCTTCAGAGTGAAGACACAATTAGGACCAAACATGGCTCACAAGGGTCAAGACCACTCAAGACATCCTTCGCAACGGCTATTCAAAATGAAATGTTACTAAACTTACCTAGCATATCATTCGTCAAGGACTACCCCGATATCATGGTAACAGTTGACACCCTTACACTCAGAGCGGACACTGATGTTCGACCGGTTTTCATTTATGGGAGATATGAGAAGCTGGTTAGAGGAATACCACAGACCAGATGGCCATGTCGTTCCTGCAGAGGCCGAGGGGATGGATGTGAAAGTTGTGAGGGAACTGGACTTCAGTACAGTGAATCTGTTCAGGACATAATTGGAGAACCAGTAAAGCAAATTCTGGGGGCTTCAGACACATCATTCCACGGAATGGGGAGGGAGGACATAGATGTCAGGTGCCTAGGATCTGGAAGGCCATTCGTCTTGGAGATAAAGAATCCCAGATTGAGGGAATTCGAACTATCTAAGATAGAGAAAAAAATAAACTCAAATAAACCGGAAAAGGTGAGGGTAAACTCACTCAAATGGTGTACTAAGAAGGATGTAAGCAGGGTGAAGGAGACAAGGTCTGAGAAATCCTACACCATCAGATTCAAGGTTGATAATCCGATATCTGAGCAGGAAGCAGCCAAATCAATAGAGGCTCTTTCAGGCGTCACTCTTGAGCAGGAAACCCCAAAGAGAGTCTCTCACAGGAGAGCAGCAAAGACAAGGAAAAGAAGAGTCACTTCAATATCAAATATATTGGTTGAAGAAGATGAGATTCAGTTTTCCCTGCGGTGTGAAGCCGGAACCTACGTGAAAGAGCTGGTTCATTCCGATGAGGGCCGTACTTCCCCCTCTGTCAGCTCTGTCATTGAAAGAGAATGCGTGGTATTGTGGCTGGATGTGGATGAAATACACGCTGATTGAAACATAAAATAATCCGACGCACTTAATAATACGCCTTTGGTCGAGCGCTTCCACGACTTAGGTCGAAGGTGGTAGAATGGCAACGAGAACCCATGGTACTAGGCAGGGAACGAGGTCAATCCTCAAGAAGAAGAAGACGCAGAAAGGAAGGCTCTTCATCAACCGCGCTCTTCACCCATACAAGGAGGGCGACAAGGTATCAATCGTTCTTGACGGGTCACAACAAAAGGGAATGCCACACAGGAGATTCCACGGACTGACTGGCTCGATAGTCAAGTCTCAAGGGAACGCTTTCGTAGTCAGTGTTGTGCAAGGAAATATGCAAAAGACAGTCGTGGCCAGACCTGAGCATCTGAGGCCAGCATAGGAGTGATTTCATGTCGAACCGAGAATTCATAGATTTTTCAACAGTAAGGGATCTTCTAGAGGCAGCGAATGAAAGAAGGGGCGAACTGTCCTACGAGCAGATGATGGCATTGCAACACGCAACTTGGGCAGCCAGCACCAACAGAGGCGGAATAAAGACTGACCCGGAGGTTTTCGCTAAACTCTTCTCCAAGCTAATGGAGAATGACAAGCTAGCCGAAAATCCGGATATCTGTGCTAAAATAGCGGAATTAGCCCCAATGGATGTTTCTGGGGTCAGAGTGATTATTGCAAGTAAGCGAGTCCCCATGGATACATCTGAGATCGAGGAAATCATCGAAATCGTCAGACAAAATGTCCTCTGAAAGTTATTTTCAGCCTCTGTTCATCGACTAAACCATTGATGAGGGGGAACCTCTTCCACGAATCGAGAAATATGCCCGCCGAAGGACCAATCGGTAACAGATTACCCGATGAGGATCGTCTTTCTGGTGAGGCATCAGTGTTGGTACTAGATATCCTTGATAGGAATCCCTCGGGATTCGAGCTTCAGGGACTTTCATCTCCCTCAATGTACCTGGTTAGAGCAAGAATAGATGATGATAAAATCAACTCACCCGGGCTCAACGTTGAAACAAATTCCGGATCTATAGGGACACTGTCTGAGATTAGGTTCAAGGATTTGACGGCGGAATCTTCGGCATCAATCATCGATGCTGTCCTAGATTCTATTAACTCAGATCCGGATAGACATTTAGGATTCTACAATAGGGCAAATAACCTCTCATTGAAGTATCACGCCTTTCAACTCCTTCCTGGAATAGGGAACTCCAAAGCTATGCAAATGGTAAAGGAAAGAGGAGGCTCAGGATGGTCAGATTTCGGTCAAATAGACAAATCCTGCGGCATAGATTCAGCCAAGCTCCTCGCGGAGAGATATGTTGGAGAGATGCAGGACCCTTCAGAATCTCCAAGTCTGCTGGACCTTCTAGTCCGCTCCGGGATTTAGAAGGAGGAATCATCTTGGAAAATCTGGATGCTAGGATGCTAGTTGATTTACTAAGAGACAGGATAAGCCCAGATAAGAATTTAGGCCAGCACTTTATTCTCGATGAGAAAGTTATTTCTGAAGCCGTCTCAATGTGTAATGACATAGAGAGACAAGTAACCAAAGAATCACATGTTCTTGAAATTGGCCCAGGACCTGGCTCACTTACTCTAGAATTACTCAAAACAGGTGCGAGGGTAACTGCCCTTGAGATTGATCAGCAGGCAGTAATACACCTTGGGAAGGTATTCGCCGGACTGGAACAAAGACTTTCGGTTTCCCATGTTGATGCACTGTTGGCCGAATGGCCAAAAGACATAACACATGTAATCGCGAACATTCCTTATGGTATCTCAAGCCCTATTCTAGATAGAATTCAGACTCATCATCAGAAAAATCCATTCGAGGCAGTGGTCCTGTTAGTCCAAGAAGAGTTCTCGGAGAGAATGTCAATGAACGGTGGACCAAGGAGTATCGGGCCACTGGGACTATCACTTTGGATGGACTTCGATATCCACACGGGTTCGAAGGTCCATCCTGGAGCATTTTCTCCTCCCCCAAGAGTAAACTCAAGACTGATTATGCTGGAGCCTAGAAATGGAGAACCAAGGGTAACTGACAGGAGACTCTTCAAAATGGTTACAAAACACTGTTTTGCAAATAGAAGGAGAAAGATGCGTACCTTACTTTCCAAGCCACCTAAGAGGATCAGCAGGATTAAGGGGTGGCACAAGTCTAGGTGGGAGGAAGCAATTGTACAACTTTCTAGTAATCCAATTGATGGGATGAGGGAGGGCTGGCTCGAATTCAGACCAGATGATTTGCTAATCGAGGAATGGCCGTCTCTATGCGATCACTTCTCTTTATTGAACCAAGAAAATTGATACTCTAGTCATCGCCTTGATATCTCCCCCCCCTCTCGGGTGGCCACGGCCTGTTACCAGTCCCGTAGGCATTTGAGGTCAAAACAATGGCAAAGAAGGACACTTATTTGGCTCTCTTGAGGAGAGGAATCGATGAGAATACAGCTCAGATTCTATCTGATGGAGGTATCAAGGTCGGAGACCTAAAGAAAATGGATGAAGACACCCTGATGAACAATTACGGGTTGAAGAAAGATATAGCTACTTCAGTAATCGAAGCCGTAAAGTCTGGTCCTAGAACATCCAGTAAGCAGAGATTCCTCGCGGACGTCCTCTCCAAGGATGGACAAGAGAAAGTGGACAAGATTGAGGAGCAGAGATTCAAGCGTGAGCAGAAGGATTTGCTGGCTGAATTACTGGATAAGAAGGAGCAGCTGAGGATGGCCAGAGTCGAGGCCTTTAGAAACAAGAAGCTTGTTATGAATCGACTGGGAAAAACAATCGAGTTGATTGTGAAGCTTGAAAATACATTCGATGACGAATCAAAGGATGAGCAACGCTCCAAGATAAGGGACCAATTAGAGACAAGGGGCCTCGAGGCTGCCAGGGATCATGAAATGCTGGAGCTAGTTGGAACTCCTCAGGATATAGTTGACTTCAGGAGAAAAGTAGCACCTGTGTTGTGCATGTATGCATGCCCCAGCTGTGGAGAGGAGATGGACCCTAGGGGCGGTAATCTAATGGATGATATGTCAGATTACGTTTTCATCTGTTGGGAGTGTGAAGAAGAATTCAGATCCCCCATGGCAGAATCAGTGGAACATCAGCTTTCAAATGGTTCCAGAATCTCCATCAATCCTCGAATCAAACCAAGATTACCAGTCGTTAAGCCCCCCAAGAAAGTCGACAAATCATCGGTAGTTGAGCTAATGATGAGAGATCTAGAGTCAACAGGGGCTTCAGCAGAAGAGCTTGAGGCAGCAGTAGAATCAAGCAAGCTTTCAGGTGGATTAATGGATATAGATGATTGGATAGATCAGACTCTGGCAGCCAAGGGATACATCCAGGCACAAGAGGATCGTGAAGATTTCATAATTGCTACAGGGGCAGGTGCGACCAAATTTAACAAGTGGATGAAGAAGGCTGGTTTGCGCTTCAATAAGCAGACTGGTAGGTGGTCCAGAGGCGACTTCTGAGGAATCGCATGACCGATGAAACACTGTCAATTAGATTTTTCAGAGGAAAGTCTGAGATCGGAAAATCAATAATTATTGAAAATCTTACCATCTTGGATTTAGCTGAGGATGCAGGAGTAGAAATCCCAAGAAATTGTACTTCAGGGACATGTGGGACATGTATCGTCAAGCTGATTAGTGGAACTGTCCCGATTCCAGACCAGATACCCCCCGGTCTTGATGAGTACTTGATGAACGAGGGAGGAATACTTTCTTGTTGCCTATACCCGACTACATCGTGTGAAATTGATATCACTCCTCCAATTTAGGTGAAAGAATGGCTGATTTCACTGATACCAGGTTTCTGGCATTCTTGATATTCGATGTGGTAGCAATATCAATCGCCATCTGGTGGATCACAAGGAAGCTTAAGTCAAAGCTACAGGAAGTAGAGGATAGAAAGAGCAGGAAGAGAAATTAAACACAATCCCCTCATTCATTCACTGCAGCTGTCCACCTATCAGAATGAGGAATACCGACAACCTCTATGTGACAGGCAAGAACACCACTCTGACTGCCAATTAACTCCCTCAGAGAAATCAGGTCATCAATACAGCAAGGACAATGCGGGTGTGTAGGCTGAATCCATAGTTGTACAATCCCTGACTCATCTACGTCGACCCCTCTTAGAATCGACTCATCTGTCAACTCCTTTCCGTGAGGTTCCTTCCTCCCCCGGAGTACTCTGGCAACTCTTCTCTGTGCGACTTCACGTGCCTTTGTCATCTTACCACTCCGTGTAAACTGGGAAGGAATCACCCGCAGTTAGGCACTCCATTCCTTCAGAAGATCTGAACCACGTATCTTCATTCCCAATCGATCCTTCAGGATGGATAACCTTGGGCTCAACAGCCATCGTCCCGCCTTTGGGCAATGGCCTATCGAAGCCTCTAGCTACAACAGGAGTTTCATCAAGCTCTAGTCCAACTGAATGCCCGAGGAAGCTAGACTGATCCTTCCCCATCCCCATTAGATTTTCAGAGTGACCCATTTCACTAGCAAGAGAGTAACCAATTTCCCATGCCTTTGAACAATTATCCCCCTTCCCCAGTGAGGTAACCACCGCCTTTCGTACTTCAACCATGTCTTCTAACCTAGAATGCCAAAGCTCACTAATCTTTCCGGCACTGAAAATCCTCGTACAATCAGATACATACCCCCTGTGAAGATGGACGATATCGACTAGCACTGGCTCATTCTTCCTAACTTTTCTGAAACCAGCTCCAAGGGATGAGATTGGGCTAGCACCAAGTCCGCCAATGGCAGAGTCGAAATATGAAGGGACAGAACCCGATGGACCAGAGGCGATGACAACTCTATCGCAGTCCATAGGCCATTTTCTCATCCTTATCCTACCTCCAAAACCTAAATCCCTACTAATACTGTCTGCAACGGATGCAATCTCAAGCTCGGTCCTCCCAAGCCCTCCGTAATCCTCAACTGCTTGGAACATTCTCTTGTTTATGTCCCCACTCTCCTTCAGCATCTCAATCTCCCACTTCGATTTCTCCTCTCTAAGGGAATACAGTATTTGCGTACAGTCATTAATTTCCCCCTCCATCAAGGATATCTTGTTGTTAATGAATGACCATCTTTCGACCGGAACCTTTCCTAGAAGCATTGCAGGTTTTTCTGTATTACCACATCTTCTCAAAGAATCTTCTAGCTCACTCATTCTGGGCTGTTTTGATATTTGATGAGGAGAGGCACTTCCGCCAGATTCATACTTGGCTCTATCAAGTGATCGCCTGACCCAATGAGTATTTTCAATACCAGAACCATCCGCCCCAATCAAGAAAATTCCATTCTGTCTACCTCCAGTAAGCCAGTACAGCTCTACTGGATCGTCAATCATAGCGCTCTTGATCCCATTTTCAGCAAGAGCTTTTGAGAGCCTCTCTTGGCGATTTGATAACTCAGAGACAGGGACTCTCCAATCCTGGCCATCCGGTCCGGATATCAAACCAACGTCCCACTCCACGTGCCTCTTCCGGGCCTCCTCATCAAAGTTATTTGGGATGATGGACACGAAGTGGAACCCCAATGGCCATAGGTGAGAGTGCTCTGGGGCCCCTCGTGACAGGAGTTCTGTCGCTTGATGATGTCTCTCTGGACGGTAAAGTTGTACTGCTTAGGGTGGATGTCAATTCTCCGATGAATCCGGAGAACATGGAATTCCTAGACGATCGGAGATTCACTGAATTCCTGCCCACTCTAGATGATCTGTCTTCGTCTAAGGTTGTGATTATTTCTCACCAGTCAAGGCCTGGAAAATTAGATTTCACATCAACGGAACCTCACTCCAAATTACTATCCAGATTAACAGGAAGAAAGGTTGATTTCGTTCCCGATGTCTGTGGAGAGTCTGCAATCAAAGCCATAAAATCCATGGAAAATGGGGATGTACTATTTCTAAATAATGTCAGAATGCTGGACGAAGAGAATTCAATGAAAAAGGCAAGCCAGCAAGAACTCGCCAAATCTGAGATTGTAAGAAAACTCTCCTCAGTCGCAGACGCATACGTCACAGATGCATTCGCCACGGCTCACAGAAGCTCTCCATCACTCACTGGGTTCACTAACGAGATTCCCTGTATAGCTGGAAGATTGATGAAAAGAGAAATTAACGCTCTCAGGACCGCGGTTTATGATCCCCCTAGGCCATATGTAGCGATTCTAGGAGGGATCAAGTGTGATGACTCACTCAGAGTAGCAAGAAACCTAATTCAGAACGACTCGATTGACAGAATCGCAATGGTTGGCGTGGTTGGAAATCTAATGCTATGGGCATCGGGCCATGACATAGGAGAAGGAAATAGGGAATTCATCAGAAAATCTCTGGGAGAAGCTTTCGATGAAACTTGGCAAGACTCCCAAAAACTAGTATCCGAATATCAGTCCCTCCTTTTCCTTCCTTCGGATTTAGCTATAGAAGACGGTGGGACAAGGAAGAACATAGGGCTTGATGATCTACCAACCAATTTTCCTATCTATGACATAGGCATAGACACTATGATGAGGCTGAGGCCCCTATTAATGGAAGCAAATTGCCTACTTTGGAATGGCCCAGCATCCTACTTTGAGAAGTCAGAATTCGCATATGGGACGGTTGAGATAATGAATATGTTCACCGAGGCAACCGGAGTAACAATCGTAGGAGGTGGACACACAAGTGCTCTCTTCAATCAGAGGGGGAATGCAGATCAGGTTAGTCACAACAGTACTGGCGGGGGATCTGTACTAACGATGCTTTCTGGTGGTGTTATGCCAGTTTTCGAATCCTTGGAAGCCTCCGATAATAAGTTCAGGCCACTTCTTCGGTCACTTGGAATTAGCAAGGAATAACAATGGAGCCACTGGGGAGATTTGAACTCCCGGCCTTCTGATTACGAATCAGATGCTCTACCAGGCTAAGCTACAGTGGCTTCGGCGCATCCAGATGACAGATGGGAATAAGAGAATCGGTTTTCGAGTCTGGCCATCAATCGCACACATTTCACAGAAGCCGTAGACAACACTAAGTCTGGTACCTCGATGGGAGAACATGGATGAAAAGCCCCAAGACGAAGTTCCTGCTTCCGGAACTTTGGAAGGAACAACAACCAATGCCCCACAACAGAATGTTCAGAATGCCTTTGGACAGAACGTAGTTTACGTAAGACAGAAGTCACAAATCCCAAAGGTTTTCGGAGCTCTTATGATGATTTACGGAGTTATTGTTGGCTTGATTGGAATACTAGGGGTTTTTGGAACTGGGGGGGTAATCAGTGATTACGAAAACGCTGGAATAGAAATATCAGGACTGCAGACTGCTTGGTTCTACATCTCTGCAATCGGCAGTGGACTCATTGTTTCAGGAGCCGTGGCATACGGAGGGTATGAGACTTTCAACTACAAGAGAAGAGGGGTCATGATAGGACTAGGAGCAGTTGCCTTTGGATTCGTCTTATCTCTCGGAGATACAGCTATTACAGGGGACATCGTTCAACAGTTTCTAGACTCAACAGGCGAAGCCGAGGTAGAAGGATTGGGGGCACTTGTTGCTGGTGTTGGGGTCGTCATGTCTATCGTCTGCTCGGCAATATGCGGACTCTTGGTAGCTATCCCACTACTCGCATCTGGTAACGATTTAGAATGAGGCTATCCCAAACTAAGGTGAACTATCAAGGGTCACTTTGAAACTCATAAGCGGTGATTTTCTGTGTTTTTTTTCACCAAATACATTGAGGGGTATAGAGAGGCAATGAGGAATATAGATGCATTGAATACCTCTCCCATTCTAAAAGGGATAGGTAAGACTCTGACAACTCTGAAGTTATTGATGGATATGGGGATTATTATTGCACTTCTCGCTATAGCGCTATGGAAGCTCCCTGGTCTTCTATAGACTCAAGAAAGGTCTGTTCCTAGTATTAGCTTGCCCAAATCCAACATAGATCCAATTCTTGAATCTACATCAGTGAGTATCATCTCTAGAGCTTTCCGACTCCGGCCCTCGGCCCTCATTACCAGTATCGGTTCTGTGTTACTTGGCCGACAGAGGTACCACCCATCCTCGTAACGAACCCTGATTCCATCCACCTCTGAATATTCCATGTCAGAAAATGAATCTACAATTTCCCTCATAACATCATCCCTGTTACCAATTAGGGGGATTTTCACTTCATCTGTAGAAGGGTAATTTGGCAAATCATCGAATCTCTCAGAAAATTTCACTCCTCCACTGCTAGGCGATGGATCCCTGCCTACAATCTCCAGAAGTCTCGAGGCGTTGTAAATTGAATCGTCAAATCCGGGCCACCTGTCATTAAGGAAGAAATGACCTGACATTTCTCCTGCCATAGGGGACATTGGATTATCCCTAAGTGTCTTTTTCATGAAAGAGTGACCGGTCCTAACCATCACGGGTATTCCTCCTGAGTCCTCAATGCACTCTTCAAGTGCCATGCTACACTTCACATCATAGAAGACTCTTCTAGCCTCTTCTTCGGAATCCAAGTCTACGGATGACAACAGGTCCTTGACAAAGATCGACATTAGTCTATCAGGATGGATGAAAAGCCCCTTTTCGTCAACAACGCCAATCCTATCTCCATCTCCATCCATTCCTATGCCGAACTCGCAACTATTTTCGATTACTGCTGAAGACAAGTCCATCATGTTCTCCTTCCTAGTCGGATCAGGAGGGTGATGGGGGAATGAACTATCCCAAGTACAGTGGACGGGGATGACTTCTGCACCAATTCTTTCCAGAGCCTCCACAGCCAGAGGTCCGGGAACCGCGTTTCCGCAGTCCAGGGCAACTCTGACCCGCCTCTTGGGTCTTCCAGCATTAGACACTATGACATCGAGATACAAATCTTCAAACTCGCCCATAGGAACAATACTCCCCTTTCCCTTCCTAAATTTCCCAGATTCCATGGTTCTCCGCAAATCCTGAATTTCTTCACCTGCCACCGGAAGAGTGCCTTTGCATATCTTGAAGCCGTTATACTCAGGTGGATTATGACTTGCGGTAATCATTACCGAGACATCCACATCAAGATCCATTGATGCCCTATACAGAACACCAGTGGTGGTGACTCCCAAATCCATCACATCGCATCCTGAATTGATTATGCCATTCAAGAACGACTCATGCAATTCTGGTCCGGAATCACGTATGTCCCTCCCTACAGCGACACAATTAGCACCAAAATGAGAAACTAAAGCCCTGCCTAATTCATTGGCAAAATCAGGGGTCAACTCATCCCCATAGATGCCCCTGATGTCGTACGCCTTGAACACACTCACATACTTGGCCCCATGATTATACACCTAAGCGTTGCCGACTCTAGATGTTACTGGGCCTGTTTAGAGGCTCCTCTTTTACCGGAAGATGCACTAAAGATGAGAAAACTCCTACTGCTATTCCTATCCACCACACAGTCGTATAGCTTCCATACATGTCGTATAACACCCCTCCAAGATAGACTCCTACGAAACTACCCATTTGATGGGAGAAGAACACAATCCCGTATAGTGTTGCCATGTATCTCACTCCATAGATATGAGCCACAAGCCCACTAGTCAAAGGAACCGTAGCCAGCCATAGAAAGCCCATAGAAAATGAGAATATAAGTACAGAATTAGCTGTAATAGGCGTTAAGATGAACCATGCAGCAGCAATCGACCTACCAGCATAAATTCCAGATAAAAGCCACTTCTTTCCGTATCTCTTACCTGCCCATCCCGCCGCTAATGTACCTACTATGTTCGCAGCCCCGATTACTGAAATCGCAAATCCCCCCAAAGCCGCAGTCGTCTCTATCCCCAAATCACCACACCAACCAGTGGGATCGATTGGTGCACTCATCTCGGTGATTAGTGCTGGGAAGTGAGCTGTGATGAATGCAAGCTGATATCCGCAGGAAAAGAATCCTACGAAAATCATCATGTATGAAGGATCCTTCAGCGCTATGGAAAGAATCTCACTCAGACTTTCCTCTATCTCTTCCTTGGACGCTCTCTCTGGAGCTTTCATGAAGGGAAGGAGCAGGAGAACAAGCAATATTGAGATGGCGAATATCATAAACACAGATTGCCACTTCATAGTTTCGAGTAGGAATACTGCTACTATCGGCCCTACGATCTGACCTGCGGACCCAGAAGCGGTGGCAATTGCCAGACTCATCGCTCTATTTTCCGGAGAACTTGCCCTTCCTACCACAGCTAGTATCACACCAAACCCAGTTCCAGCCACCCCAAAGCCAACAAGGATCTCGTAGAACTGTATTGCGAATGCACTGCTCGCTCCTGCAGTCAGTACAAGCCCAAGAGAGTAAAGTAATGCTCCCAATATTATCGCCTTCCTATCTCCTATTTTCTCTGCAAATGCTCCAAAGAAAGGAGAGCCAAAACCCCATGCCAGGTTCTGGATCGCGATCGCTAAGCTGAACTCTGACCTAGGCCAGCCAAATTCTTCTTGAATCGGAATTTGGAAAACTCCGAATGAAGCTCTGATTGCGAAACCTACCAGTACTATTACGCAACCAACTAGCAATACTGGTGTGAAAAGCGATCGATCTTTATGGAGGGCCCGATCAGTCATTCGTTCCACTTCCGCGGAATGCCTCGCAGACTATCTCTATCAGTGCCCCTACTGGTAGATCACTCACTGCATAAGCCGCCCTCGAGGGAGGAATTGAATCTTCCAGCCACTCACCATAGATTTCGTTTATTTTCGAATAGAAACTCATGTCTGACATCAGAATGGTGACTTTTACAAGATCATACTTGGAGCTGTTTGACGCCTCTAATAAAGCGTCAATCTTTGCTAATGTGCCTCTGGTCTGCGACTCTATATCACTGCCCGTTACATCAACTTGCCCAGACAGCCAAATGTGGTCTCTTACGCTAATTCCCGGACTGTAGGGAGCGAAGGTCTCCCCCCCTGCGTCTATCCTCAGCTTCCTATCCATGTATTCCGGATAACATGGGGAGTCATAGACTATTCTCTGAGCATATTTATGATGAGTATGTGATCTCCAGCAATCTCTTCCTCAGTAACTTGGTCAAGAGGGACCCAGTGAGCCTCTGAGGCGTCATCTCCTGCAGTTGGAACTGAATCAGGGTCGACCTCCACACTGTAAAACAAGGCTATGACATGCTTTCTAGGGTCTCTTGTTGGCTCTCCATGGACAGCAATAGAGATAGGATTAGATCCAATAATTCCCGTCTCCTCCAAAAGCTCTCTTTTCACTGCATCTTCAGGATCTTCCCCGTACTCAACAAATCCACCGGGGAATGCCAACATATCTTTACAGGGCTCGTGTCCTCTTCTGATTAGAAGCACTTCCTTCCCTCTTACCGTGTTTCTAGTTGCCACAGCGTCAACTACCACGGATGGACTTCGATAGCTATCCCTACCACAATGATAACATGCATCACCCACCATATCTCCTCCTTCTCTGTTGATAAGATTCTATTGCTTCATACAAATCCGACTTTGAGAAAGAAGGCCAGAAAACATCACTAAAGTGCAATTCAGAATAAGCAATCTGCCACAGCAAGAAATTCGAAATCCTTTCCTCCCCACTGGTTCTTATGACTAGATCCGGATCAGGCAATTCTGACGCATACATTCTGTTATTTATCTCCGAGGAATCTATGGAATCAATGCCTAGATTGCCCGAGGCGTGATCGACAGCCACAGATTTGACTGCATCAATAATCTCCTCTCTACCACCGTAGGCAAGACAGACCGTGAATGTAAAGTCAGAGTATTGTGATGTAACCTCTTCAGCGTGGGAGATAGCATCTCTTACCCTCTTTGGGAGCATGCCTAGCCTTCCAACGACCTGAACTCTTACTCCTCTATCATGAATTCTCGAATCTTCAGAAATTTCATGTAGCCCCGATACATACAAATCGTAGAGAACATCCAACTCATCATCTTCCCTCTCAGTAATATTTTCAGTGGACAGTGCATACACGGTGAAGTAAGGGATTCCAAGATCCAATACCCAGTCCATAACCTCCTTCAGCTTCTCTTTTCCTTCTGAGTGACCTAAGCCGACTGGAGAGCTTTTGCTCCATGCGAACCTCCTATTTCCATCCATTATAATGGACACATGTTTCGGCAGTTCGCTCAATACAATTCTATCCTTGAGCCTGTTAGCCCTGACTCTGTCTGACCTAGAAATCACACTCCAGGCAAAACTAGAATCAGCAATTTTTCTTGCTGGTATGGATATCAGTCTGAACTTTAGTAGCCATTTCGCAAACAAATCCAGGCTCTTTCCGAGCACTCTCCGTCGGCTACGCATGCCTCAGCCAAGAGATGCTCGCGCTAAAGTACGTCGCTCTTTACTCCTACTCAAAAACAATGTCAACTGAGTCCCCTAATCTGTCTAGAACGCCGGAATCAGGATTCACGACAATGACTTGGGAACACCTTTTCCAAACCGAGACATCATGATGACTATTGCCCGCATAACCAAACCCGAACTCACCGAATCTAGCAACCAAGGCCTCAGCTTTCTTTGTGTCCCTCAGATTGTAGTCATTGTCGGAAGCCATCACATCCGAGAACATTCCAACGTGGGCTGCAACTCGTTCAGCAACAATTCTATCGGAAGCAGTTGCAAGAATTAATGTCCTTCCCCTAGCATGCTCACCTGTCAACCATTCCATGAATGACTCATGATAAGCAAGCTCCGAGGGCTCAAATTTCAATAATCTCCCCAAGTCCCTTTTCCACTCCGCTCTTCTTCCCCTGATCTCCTTAATTAGGAACGACGGGATGAGCCATGGTCTTCTTGTAAGCACCCTTCTGACACTCAATACGGACATGTCCGAGAGTATCAGAGTCCCGTCCATATCAACGGCGAGTGGCAGTTCAGAAGAGTCCGTCTCCATGATTACCGGTCGACGCACTCCGAATCAAGCCTTCGCATACCGATTCTATGTATACTCAAACCCTCTCCTGCGCACGATTGAGATGTCTGACGTCAAGCCCAGATGGAGGCCTCAAGCCTTGAGGCAGGTGAGTTCGGACTTCGATACTCCATCCGGATTTACCCCGATTAGAGTTGTAGGAATGGGGGGTCTCACAGGCATGAGCGCGGATTTTATCGAACCCGATAAAATCACCACTCCTAGCGACTGGGAGAGCCTTGTAGCTGATCTCGACCAATGGGGGGAAGTGCCCGATCCATCCACTATCTCAAGTATTTCTTCAGAGGAGACCAGTAGGGGCCTAGTGTTACAGATTAGTGCAGAATTAGAGTGGATAGCGGAGTTCCTGCCATGGGGCTCTGATGGTCTACTAAGGACTAGATCGAGAAATGCCCCAGAGAACTTCGACGCACCAACTGGGGGCTTTTTCTGGAAGGAAAGGGATGTAGTGATCCTAAGGAGGAAAGTTGAGGATCGGGAGAGTGTAGAACCAGAATTGGAAAAAGCCCTAAGAGGAGGCGACCTAGAATCCTGCAGGACACTGCTAGAGGAATCCGGTAAGGCCCTTGGAAGGTTCCATAAGTCCATGTCGAATATTCGGAATTTACCACCGGACCAAAAGAGGTGGAACGCTAGAAATGAGAAGATTGAGGGATTGCTGAGGGCTCAATTCATTTGGAGGGCACCGTACACGAAAGAGCAACCTTGTACAGTAACCCTGATGGATGTGAGATTTTCAGATTTGAGTGGCGAATCAATTCGTATAAGCGTCCCCAGACTATCAGATGCACTGGTTCCGCATGACTCTGAAAAGCCTGCCATTAGGGACCTGGCATCCTTGGTTCACGACCTGTCCAGAATCCATCATCGGGCGGAGAGCGAACTTGGTCTGAGTGAACTTCGAAGTTATCTCATCGAAGGCTGGAGAAAGACTGCTCCGGATGAATGGGCCTCTGACAGGGCTTTCTACTCTCACCGAGGAGGACTGGCCATATGGGAATACGAACAGTGTCTCATGGACGTATTGGAGGCATCCGCCAATCAATCAGGCGCACCACAGCCGGCCGTGAAAATGCTGATGTATGTCAAGATGTACCAGAAGAGGATGTTCAACAACAGAACTTTTGCGGCGCTCTCATTCATGGCATTCTTTTTTGGAGCATCTTCTTTGATCAATCAGTTTCCCCCGAGCATCTTAGAGTTCGTCACATCTGCAACATTCTTCTTGGTCGGGTACTTATCATTCAGGACTTACAGGAGAATGTCCCCGCCGCCTGAGAAACCATTTATGGATGTATAATGCGTTTTTAGGCAAATTTCGCATGGTAGAAACAAATTTCTTTTATAATAAAAGTGAGCCCGTAGCAACATGGGATTAATCAAGCCCTACTCAAATGCTACAAGAACGAAAGTAACGCTGAGTGCTTTGTTGGCTATGCTGTTGGTCGGAACACAGACCGTAAGCGCTGAAACAACTGCACTGGCAAATGATGACTGGGTCGGGATAAGCTTCTGGATCGCAACAGCCATGATGCTGGCTTTCACAGTCTTCTTCCTCATCGAGAGGCAGAACGTGCCAGACAAGTGGAAGACATCCATGACAGTGGCCGCTCTGGTCACTGGTGTCGCATGGTACCACTACACATACATGAGAGAAGTATGGGCAATGGGAGACGGATCTCCTCTAGTCTACAGATACATTGACTGGCTCATAACAGTCCCTCTGCAGGTAGTAGAGTTCTATCTAATCCTAGCCGCTATCGGTGTAGGAACTTTCGTCATGTTCAGGAACCTCATGGTAGCATCTCTGGTCATGCTAGTCGCTGGATTCTTCGGAGAGTCCGGAGCAATGGACGGCACCATGGATCTGTCAGCAGAAATCTGGTGGGTCATCGGAATGGCTGGATGGGGATACATCCTGTACGAGCTATGGTCCGGAGACGTCAAGGAGGCTTCAGAGACTGGTAGCCCAAGCGTTCAGTACGCATTCAACGCAATGAGGTTGATCGTAACTGTTGGCTGGGCAATCTACCCACTCGGCTACCTAATGGGTGCTGGAACCATCGACGGCATGGGCACAGACGACATGAACATACTGTACAACATCGCTGACTTGGTCAACAAGGGCGCGTTCGGTATGATGATCTGGTACGCTGCAAAGATGGAATAGTCGGTAAAACGATAATTGTAGAAACCAATGTAAAAACGTAATCCGGGCGGTCGGGGAATCCGGCCGTCCGGACACACACACAACTCTAAATCATCCAGTCAAATCTCAGCAGTATGAGAGGATGGCCATTTTACGCTGAGAACTCAGTTGTCATAGACGCTCCCAAGTCAGTGGTCTGGAACGCAATTAGCTCGCCGGGAAACCTAAATGACTCACATCCATTCTGTCTAAAGAACACGGTTCAGAACTGGCCCGGAAGGGAATCAGTGGACACCTTGGAGTATCTCAATGGATTTGTCCTGATCAGAGAGTTCCAGACATGGGATGAGGGCGAGGGGTATTCCCTGATGATTGGCAGAGATGGTGGAAGACAGTCATTCGTTGAATGGTCAATCTCAGAGATTAACGAAAAAAGCACGATACTTAGGATAAGAGTCCATCCTCACCTTCTCTCCGAATGGAATAGGATTGCTGCTTCCTTGGCGTATTTATTCTACATCAGACCTAAATTGAGGAGGTATCTTTTCTCAGTTACTCGGGGATTCAAATGGCAAATCAAGAACAAGAAAAGGATCCCGAGGAATCATTTCGGAAAGCATCCATGGTTCTCATGAGGCTAGGAGGCTACTCCCTGGTCAATTCCCCGGACTCCATGTCATATTTGTAGAACATTGGCGTTCCTGTAGCGATTTCCAACGATACGATTTCCTCGGGACTGATTGACTCAATGTGCATCACTATAGATCTTAGAGAATTCCCATGTGCAGAAACTAACACATTCTTCCCGTCCTTGAGATCCGGTACTATCTCTTCTTCGAAGTAGGGAATGGTCCTCTCAGCATTCATCTTCAGACTCTCTCCACCGGGGGGTGGAACATCGAATGAACGCCTCCAGATGTGTACTTGTTCTGCTCCATGTTTCTCTGCAGTCTCCGCCTTGTTCAGGCCCTGGAGATCCCCATAGTGCCTCTCATTGAGTCGCTGGTCCTTCATTACAGGTATCTTTCCAGAGACATTATTTCTGGACATTATTATCTCAGCCGTTTTCTGGGCCCTAATGAGCCCGCTGGTATGGACCACACCAAACCTAATCTCTGAAAGTAGATCCCCTGCCCTCTCGGCCTCGCCCACTCCCCTCTCTGATAGCTCAACATCAGTCCAGCCTGTGAATCTATTCTCTGCGTTCCAAACAGACTGTCCGTGCCTAATTAGAATCAGCACTCCCATTCTGTATACCTCAGACAGCGTGGCTTTCCCTGAATCTAGGCTCATGGAACTTCAATGCGAACTCTGCGGCTCTGGACTTTGCCATTAATGCCACATCTTCCTTCATCTCTCTCTCCGACTTGGCTGAAGAGTCGCAGTAGAAATTAGTCTGGACGATTATCTTCGAAGGCCCAACAGAGCTTATTCTTACCCAAGAATCATCCTTTTTAGTCGATCTGGGGTCAGATGTAACCTGCTCCAACAAAGAATCACAGAAATTCCTGATATCCTGCTGATCACTATTAGCTTCAAACTCATATATCGGCCTAATCCTCCTGAATCTTCTCTGACTGAAGTTCTCAACTGATGAGTTAGTGATATTGGAATTAGGAACCGTGACAAGAGTGTCAGCACTTGTTCTAATCAATGTAGTTCTGAGTGCGATTGTCACCACCTCGCCCTCCACACCATCAACAATAATCCAGTCGCCCACATTGAAGGGCTGATCAATCAATATGCTGATTGCGCCAAATATGTTTGCGACAGTATCCTTAGCCGCTAATGCCAGCGCGAGACCAGTTATCCCAAGTCCCGCAATCAGGCCACTGAGGTTTACTCCTGCAAGGCCTGCCATTATGAAGACTCCACAGACCACTACAGCAACCCTCCCGACCGACTCAGCAACACTAGCCAGTGACCTCCTCGCAGCTAGATTCTCTCCTTCAACGACAATAAATGCATCAAGGTAGTCAACCAGCCTGTAAGCGGCTACCAGCATAAGAAGAACGAAGCCAGCATAGGAGTAGGAGTTCAGCCTCTCCACCATTCCTGAATCCCATATCGGTTCAGAATTAGAGGTCAACCAATCTATCGACAGGGTGAACACCAAGAATCCAACCATCCAACCAAGGGAAGCCGGTGCCAAAAGAGACCTGCCATCGATCCTATCAGTCTTTGAAATTAGATTCATCAACCTCGGGAAAAGAATCCTCCTGGAAGAGAATCCCGCACTAGCGCTCAAAGCCAAGACCCCCAACATGACCACCATGGTTCCACTGGAGAAACCAGCTAAAATTGACTCTCCTGCCATGAACTCGTCCAGCTGTTCCATGGTTTGGGCGATAGGCACCTACACATAAACCCAGCTCGGTCCTTAGGACCGATTAACGAGGGATTCAATACGTATCCTCCTTTCCGGGCTATTGCATGACAACTCGCAGACTGTCATCCGGACCGGCAAAAAGCCAGGGCACAACAGTACTAGCCATGCTCCTGCCTCTGCTACTCTCGGTTTTGGCTCCTGCATCTGTAATTGCCCCGGTCGCCGCGCAGGAGTCCGAGGAGGGGCTAGCCCCACAAGATATCTGGTCCGACGAGTACACATTCCAGATTTTCCCTTGGGGGGGCGACAGCAGGGTACAGTTCAGAGAGTATCACGATTACTTCACAATGAAGCAGAGGATGCAGAATCTAGCCGATCAGAACTCCGAGATTATGACATTCCATGACGGAATGAACGGTGGATTGAATGCTCGTGGCGAGGAGACAAACCGCGGAACTTACCAAGGATGGCACTACAACCACGATAGCCCATGGATGAAAATCACCGCAGATGTACATGGGGGTGAGTGTAATGACTTCGTAGGGGACTGCGGAAACTATGACGATAGGCCAGATATCATGCTAGCAGGGAATTTCCATGCTAGGGAGTGGATGTCATATGAGGTCCCCATGCTTTTCCTAGAGACAATCGCCTACTACTATGGGATGGCTGGAGTCGATAACGACGGTGACGGCCTGATAGACGAGGATGGCTGGGACGGGATCGATAACGACGGGGATTGCCTTTCTCTAAACTCATCCTATCAAGACAGTAACGGCGATGGGAACCCCTGTGGGCCCGGCGACCTAGGAGTGGACGAGGACTTCTCAGAGCAGTTCATCACTGATATGGTAAATACCAGGGAGATGTACCTAATCCCAATGCTAAACGTAGATGGTAACAGGTACGATAGAGAGGTCTATTGCGGACCAACGGCCTGGGAGAACTGCCCTACTTCCGGATGGAGGAAGAACTTGAGAGACAACACTGTCACAGGAGTCACCCCGATACCAGATGTTGACGAGGAACCAGATCCAAGCTGTGATGGCGTGGATTTGAATCGCAATTTCCAGTATGAGTGGGGCGCCCCACTGGGTGCAACAGGGCCCCTCTTCCCGGGCATGTGCTATGCAGGTGATGCCGGAGCCAACAATGATGTCTACAACGGACCCGTAGATACAGTAGATCAAGATGGCGATAATCGTCTGAATGAGGACCACGTGGATGGTAACGATGATGACGGCGATGGTCTGATTGACGAGGACTGGTTGGGAGGCAACAGCGAGCCGGAGACGAAGCTGATTCAGGACATGACCGAGATGAATGATGACGATAAAGACGGATTCTCGGACTTCAAGGCTACACTCAGCTGGCACTCATTCTCAGAGCTTGTTCTTTGGCCTTGGGGGCATTGCACAGGATGTTACACCCCTGATGACGAATTTCTAGTGTACCACGGTGTCAAGATGGGAGAGATGACGGACTACGCCCCCATGCAGTCCTCAGATCTCTATCCCACCACTGGCGACTTCTGTGACTGGCACTATGGTGTGCACAACTCGTACTGCTATACCATGGAGATTGGAACCGCCTTCCACCAGCATCCCGACGATATAGCTCACATCGCGGTTAGAAATCTCGGAGTACCGTTCTACATGGTAGAGATGGCCGATGACCCCAGATACCGAGCTATAGTTGGACTCGAGAACACCACTGTCAGCCAGTGGCTGCAAGAACCATCGGAGGTCGAAGTCGGTAACGGGGATATACCGATATCCCTCTGTCTCGACGAATCCTTCCCTTACTCCACGGACATCAACATGACTCATCTGATGTGGAGACTTGTACAGCCCAACAGACAACAAAATGACTTCGGCCCGACAGAGTGGATCGACGTTCCTTGGAAGATGTCTGCCTTCTCCGTTCCCGCAGAGGGGCAAGATACACAATGCATTTTGCTGGATGGCTCCAACGGAACGGTCCTATACTCCCAGATTCCCCTTCCTGACACCTCAGTTGGCAAGATACAGTACAAGGCGATGCTGGGTACTACCAACGGGGCATTCCCGTTCACTTACCCCACACTGGAGGGTGGCAACTACTACGAGTTAGCAATACCCTACAGGGCCTCCTTCGGCTCGAGCGTTCTTTCGCTCATGATGTTCGTAGTTATTGCCAGCTTCGTATGGGGGGGACTTGGTCTAACACTACGAGCGATGTTCGACGATGAAGGTGGTGTAATCGGGCTACCAGATGATTACGATCTGGAGGACTCCTGATGGCTGAAGCAGGGTCAGACGAATTCAGTGGTCGTCTGGGGCTTATCTTCGCAACTATTGGGGCGGCGATTGGAACAGGTAACATCTGGAGATTCCCCAGAATGGTGGGTGCTAACGGAGGAGGATCCTTCTTGGTTCCTTGGCTAATCTTCCTCTTCATTTGGTCAGTTCCTCTGATTATCGCGGAGTTCGCTCTTGGGAAGAGGAGTAGGACTGGAACTGTCGGAACCTTTCGAATATTCGCTGGAAAGAACTTCGCCTGGATGGGCCTCTGGACCGCTTGGATATCTACGGCCATAGGGTTCTACTACGCCGTAGTGACCGGATGGTGCCTAAATTACTTCCAGACCGCAGTCAGAGGGGGACTGGGAAGCGAGGTAGACACCACCGAGGTTTGGAACTCATTCTTACAATCACCAACTGATGTTATAATGTTCCAAGCAATTGCCGTTGTAATAACCATGGCAGCGATATGGAGAGGGGCCAAGGCTATAGAGAAGGTAAACGTCATTCTCATGGTCTCTCTGTTCATCCTTCTCTTCTCCGCTCTCTTCCTCGCTTTCGTTATGGACCTAAATGATGGAACACTGGACGGATTTGTCTACATGTTCAGCATCCAGCCTGAGTATCTGATGGAACCGGAGACATGGATTAGCGGGCTGTCCCAATCAGCATGGTCCTGCTCAGCGGGAATGGGCATGGCAATCACTTACTCCGTCTACATGAGGAAAGACGAGGATACCACCCTGAACGCCGCAACCATGTGCCTAGCAAACAACAGCATCAGCATCATCGCCGGACTGACAGTAATGATGGCAGTTTTCGCAGTTGTCGACGATCCCCTTAGTGCCGTGGGTGCTGGGAGCTCCGCCATCACATTCCTAGTTCTGCCCGAAGTCTTCGCACAGGCTCCGGGAGGGCCCGTAGTACAGGTAGTGATGGTAACCGTCTTCTTCCTTGCACTCTCATTCGCTGCCTTGACATCGATGATCTCCACAGTCGAGCTGTGTGTCAGAAACTTCGTCGATCACGGAGTCGATAGGTCACAGGCCGTAGGTTTCACTAGCGTGGCGATTTTCCTCTTTGGCCTCCCGAGTGCCGCACTATGGATCAAGATGGACACGGCGACAGGCGTCGCATTCCCCCAGTTCCTGGAGGTCCAAGACCATATCTGGGGCTACGGGCTTATGTTCAGTGGTCTGTTCATCGCCTACAGCATCTGGAAGTATGGCTGGAGCAGGTACAGGCACTGGCAGTCTGAGAACGGGGTCGAGGGCTTCAGCTTCAGGGATTACCTGGACAATGGAGTCTCCTCGTTCCGTGATGACTTCATCAACACCGGAGATAACGATTGGTGGATAGGTAAGTGGTGGGACTACATCATGTACCTCGGATTCCCGATAATGTTCTCAGTTCTCATGGGCTCTTACTTCATCGATCTGCTAGTCAACGTAGACGACCCTTGGAACCCATCGAACCCCAATGGTATATCGATCATCCTCCTGTTCTGGGGCGTCACTGCGTCCTTGTTCATAGGAATGAACAGGTACGTCCTCGTTAATCGCATGGTGCCAACCAGCTCTGAAGCAGGCCCGTGGCCACTCTACATTCTGTCTGGCGACTTCGAGCTGGAGCCACGACCGCTTTACAGGAATGTACCTGAGGGGGCCGAAGCGCCAATCGATACGCTACCAGGGGGAGAGGATGAATTCATAGTCCAACTTGGCGATGAACTACCATCGTCATTCACCGATGACTATGGAGAAACCAGGACACATACACTAGCAACCCTTGAAGCAGAGCTTGCGTAGCCGGATTCGTGATAGAGGGACTCATCGCCGCANTCGCCATCCTCGTTATCACTCCTGGATGGGCCGTAGCTCTCGTTGCTATCACATACTGGATATGGAGAAGGTTGAACCCCTCCGTAAAGGAGCGATGAGACTTCGGAGAGCCATAGGGCTTGAAGTGGTCAAGTTCGTGGCGAAGTCATGGCACAGGGCGTGCGCGGAACTCGAGACTTCTATCCTGAGGATATGCGTCTGCGGAACTGGCTGTTTCAGAAATTCCATGCATCCTCGCTCTCACATGGGTTCGAGGAGTACGATTCCCCAATCATAGAGCACGAGGAGCTCTACACAAGGAAGCAGGGAGAGGAGATAACCCAGCAACTGTACAACTTTGAGGACAAAGGGGGGAGGAAGATATCCCTAAGACCGGAGATGACACCATCGCTCGCTAGGATGGTCATGGCTAGGTCAGGTGCCCTGCCATTGCCCATCAAGTGGTACTCAATCCCGCAGTGCTGGAGGTATGAGAGGACCCAAAGAGGGAGGGGAAGGGAGCACTACCAGTGGAATGTCGACATATGGGGAATGGAGGGAATCGAAGCAGATGCAGAGCTCCTATCGGTGATGGTTCACATGTTCGAAAGCGTGGGCCTTACTCATGATGACGTAGTTGTCAGGATAAGCAGCAGAAAGGTACTGGAGGAGGTACTGGGGGCACTCGGAATAGAGGGGGACTCCTTCACCAAGACTTGCGTGATAGTGGACAAGATGGACAAGCTCCCAGAGGAGACCGTGTCAGCCCAGCTCTCAGACCTAGGGATCAGTGACAGCTCTATCACAACCATACAATCAGTACTCAGTGTGACAGATCTTCCTGAATTGAGGGACATGCTCTCCCCAGACAGCATGGCTGTATCCGAGCTGGAGAGGCTCTTCCAGCTTCTTGAGTCCTATGGGATATCAGATTGGACAACATTCGACGCCTCGGTAGTCAGGGGTCTGGCGTACTACACCGGCCCCGTCTTCGAGGCTCAAGACAGAGGGGGGGAGCTCAGGGCGATCTGCGGAGGAGGTAGGTACGACAAGCTCATCGGCACCCTCGGGGGGAGGGATCTACCGGCAACTGGATTCGGATTCGGGGACATGGTGATTATGGAGCTCCTGTCCGATAAAGGACTGCTTCCGGACATCTCCAGCAGGGTATCCGATGTGGTCTTCTCAATGGACGAGTCCTTGAGGGGCGCGGCAATGGAGGTGTCATCCAGGCTTAGGAGGGCGGGAAGGACGGTTGACCTTGTCCTGGAGCCCAAGAAGATGAAGTGGGTTTTCAAGCACGCAGAGAGGACAGGGGCTGACAGGCTCGTCATGGTCATGCCCGCAGAGTGGGAGTCAGGAAAAGTCAGAATCAAGGACCTTCAGACAGGGGAAGAGAGCGATATCGAATTCAAGGCACTCTAGTCTTCCTTGGAACTTCTACTAGTCGCTGCCGCCGCCATTGCGAGAGATCCTATCCCCGCCATTAAGCCGAATCCCGGTACAGAGTCGGTGACCCCTCCGATCAAGCCACCACCGTCATCATCTGTACCCCCAGGAATTGTCTGGTTAATTACAGGAAATTCAATCTCTGCAGAATCGTTACCTGGGGTGTGGTAGTACATTCTGAACGATCCTCCACAAATGAAAACTAAGCACCCAGTAAATGGGTCATTTGCACCTGGATGTGAGAATTGAACCTGTAGTTGGGGTTCTTCGCTCTTGTTGAACCTAGTCATATTCCTGTCAATTGGGATTTCCCAGTCAACAGAGTTGGTAGCCCCATTCAACGAAATTGAGAGGAAGACTTCTTGTGCTATTTGGAAACCACCCTTGAAGAAAGTCAGAGTCAGATTTTTGCACTGTGCATCTGTGTCCTGACAATCCTGAGCATCAATTTCGAACTCGAGGTGGATACTGATGGACCCATTGTCGCTATTGTACATGTCCTGCTTGAAAGATTCCATTCTGCATGTGTAGTCCACCTCAATCCTAGCGTTTTGACCTGTCCATGTCTTTTCCCCGTATCCTTCTTCGGCGGAGCCACTGGTATCGTTTCCGTCGAAGTGCATGAAGCAGTTGGCTAAATCATTCGATCCGAAGACGTGCATGTGCGGGTTCTCGGGAGATGGTTGGCGAGGGTCAGCCACTACTTCCTGTGCGGCAACTGGAGCGCCTATCGTGGATAGACCCATCAATACGGTGAGTGCCACTGCCATAGCCATCTTCGGGGGTCGCATACCGAGCTCTCGTAACTCAACCGGTTTGAGACTTACCCCTGTCTGAGTTCGTAATCAGTCGAATCTCTGGAAACCGCTCTCGTGCGGTTTTCTGCCTTTTCTGGCGATATTGAGCGCTTCCCCGAGCATATCCGCGCTCATCATCTCCTCGTCGAGGCGCTTGTTGGCGACACCGGTAATTATCGACATGACCTTGATGGTGTCTCCGAACGCAGGGTCCTGCCTTGCACCGAAAATCACATTCGCCTCCGGAGACAGCCTCGAGGTCATCAGATCGCATACCTGTGTCGCCTGCTCCATAGTCATGTAAGGCCCCCCTGTGACGTGTATCAGGGCACCTGTGGCTCCCTCTATCTCTATATCCAGTAGAGGGTGGTTGAGTGACTCGTGGACGACCTCCTCCGGCCCTTGGTCGCTCTCTCCGTAGAGCATCATCGTGACGCCCCCGTTCTTCATTATGCTTCTTACATCAGCGAAGTCTAGGTTTATCAGGCTGGGGAGGGTTATCGTCTCCACCACTCCCTTGACGATCTCAGCTATTAGCTGGTCCATGATACTGAACGCCTCATCGAGAGGAAGGTTGGGTACGAAGTGTAGGAGTCTGTTGTTGTCAAGGACCAGTACAGCATCGGCCGTGCTTCTTAGTAGGTCAAGACCCTCGAGAGCTCGTTGCATCCTCTGCCTCCTCTCTACAGTGAATGGCGTAGTCACAACCGCCACGACGAGAGCGCCCGCTCTCTTCGCCTCCTCTGCGACTATTGGTGCGATTCCAGTGCCGGTGCCGCCACCGAGACCGGCAGTTACGAACACAAGGTCAGCCCCATGGACTATCTTGCCAATCACGTCTCTGCCAGCCTCGGCGCAGCGTCTTCCCATCACCGGGTCCCCCCCTGCACCGAGTCCCCTGGTGATGTGTCTCCCAACAAGCAGCTTCTGCATTGCCCTAGTCAGGTCGAGGTCCTGCTTGTCGGTGTTTATGGCGACGGTAATCGCCCCCTCGACCCCAATGTGTGTGATGCGATTCATGGTGTTGTTGCCCGAGCCCCCACAGCCACAAACCAAAATCCTAGGGTCCGGAGTGCCAAATGACTCCAGCTCATTATCGGTAAGCGCGGTCTTTATCCTACTGGAGCCAGATGTGGCTTGAGAATCAACGACGCCTCTCACAATTATCCCCCGTGCATCCCCGGCATTGCTGCCTTACGAACATGAGTTCCAATTCTTCGCATTCTTAAGTTTGAGGGGCCGGAGCACCTAGGAGGTGCCGGTTTATCGGGCCAACGGGCTTGGCCGTTCTCCGGAAAGCGACATAAGGCAAAAGCTCTACGAGAGCACGCGCCGCGCTTAGCTCAGTTGGCTAGAGCACCTGACTGTAGACTGGAAACACATGGTTGTAGGCAGCCATCAGGGGGTCCCCGGTTCAAGTCCGGGAGCGCGGACCACTTATCCTCTTGATGCTCTATTCAAGCCTTCGAGGAAGCGCTCTCACACAGGGATAAAGAACGTCTGTGGGGCGAATGTGATACTATTTCCTTACCTCTTTGATATTTGTGACATGTGGGCAGGCTCATAAAGGGGACTTTGCTCGGCGGGCTGCTGGAGGTTATCACATGGGCATAGCAAAGTACGTTCGAGAAACGTGGAAGAAGCCTAAGGAAGGCATGCCAATGCTTCACAGACGTGATAGGATGGCCTCCTGGAGGAGCGATCCTGTTTTCCAGCGAATCCAGAAGCCGACAAGGATAGACGCCGCCCGAAGACTTGGATATAAGGCCAAGCAGGGAGTGGTATTGGTCAGGACCAGAGTTAGGCGTGGTGGACTCAGGAAAGGTAAGATTCACATGAAGAGGAAACCATCGAAGTCTGGAATAAAGAAAATTACCATGGCCAAGTCAGTTCAGAGGATCGCCGAAGAAAGGGTCAGCAGGAGATATCCCAATCTTGAGGTCCTGAACTCTTACTGGGTTGGCGAGGACGGTAAGAACAAGTTCTACGAGATAATACTCTTGGATCCGTCCCACCCTGCCATTATTTCGGATAACGAACTCTCATGGGTATCGGAAGGAAACAGCCATTCAGGACGTGCTTTCAGAGGAAAGACCAGCTCCGGAAAGAGAGGGCGAGGACTGCTGAACAAGGGCAAGGGTGCTGAGAAGCTCCGCCCGAGTCTCAAGGCTAACAAGAACCGTGGAAAGTGAGACGGTCCTCCGTCATATTGATGCCATGTGAGCTATCCCATGGATTGATGGCCGACCTACACGCATCGGAGATTAGAGGTCTTCCAGTCATTCTTCCTAGTGGAAGGCTGCTAGGGACTGTATACGACTCCTTCGTCAACACGGATGACTGGTCATGTACCCACATATTCGTCTCTGATCCTCCAGCAGACTTGGTAGAGGGACGAACCCACCTTGCAATACCTTGGAAGTGGGTCAGGTCGGTAGGTGATGTCGTTTTGCTGAGATGGTTTCCGCCAACGCCTCTTCCCAAGAACCTTTGACTCATGAATGAGCGTATCGCCAATATGATTCAAAAGGGGAACGATAACCCTAATCCGTGCGTGCAACTACGATATTGACCCTCGCCACCCTCTTGATGGCCACTTACTTGCCGCTTGCACACGCCGACTCCTCCAGGGGCGTCGTGATATGTGCTGGAGCAGATATGGAAATGATGCCGGCGAATTGGGAGGTTCAGGATCAGTCCTGCGTCAGGGTGGATCTCGGAGTGCTTCAACAGGGTGAGACCATTTCCTTCGATATCTCCACAGATTCGGAAATAGACATACTATTGTTCTCTTCAAACGCAATAACCGTCTATCAGAATGAGCAGTCATACAGGAGCGACTCGGTCTGGGAAAGCGACTCAGTTTTCGAGTCTTTCAATGGTTCAGGGGAATGGCACTGGACCGTTCCATCTGACAGAGACGCCACAAGGTGGTACATGGTAGTAGACAACCTTGCACATCCACAAGATTCCGGGTCTGGTGATCAAGGAGGAGATCCAGCTTCAGTGACCCTGGACATCTCAACTGTAATCCCTGAACCGTTCACTCTAGTAGACACCATTGTTCGATTGGAATCCGGCCAGAGCTCCACCCTCTACGGTCCCTTCTCGATGGACAAAGGTACCCAAGTAAGGATAGATGTGAGCACCATGCAGGGGGCCCCTGATGTTTTTCTTATGGATGAAGATCAGTTGGAAATGTACAATGGGGGAGGAACAGCAGCGGCCCGAGTCCAGGGAACTGATCTGCTTCTCGTAACATCAAGCAGGGACCTAGTTTGGACAGTTCCAGAATCCTTGGAGGGAAAGGAACTCTACCTCGTCGTGGACAATAAGCCTGGGCCATCGGGAGGAGGTGCAGGAACACTTCCAATCGCATCCACGGTTGTCCTCTCCCTGACTCCGATAATGGATCCGAAAGTATCCGGAATACCACTCTCCGGAATCGTCGACGTCGGCTCGGAAATCACTCTTGATGCATCAGAAACCCCTAATCTCTCCAATCAAATTCCCGAATCAGGATACTCATGGGACACCGATGGGGACGGATTTGACGACAGTACTGCAAAGGCCTTCAATATCAGCTGGCCACAGCCAAGCAATTTGACAATCAGACTATCAGTCCTAGGGATAGATGGAAGGAGTACTAGCGTGTACGAAGACATAACGGTTGAGGACATGTCACCTCCTGAAGTAGACATTTCGGTTGATGGAATTCTTGAAAGGTCCTTCAACGAGAACATAGTCATCGATTCGACCTTCAGTGATAACTGGGGTGTTTCGATGGTCGAGTGGCTACTGGATGGTGCGGTCCAATCAACCTTTGAAGCTGATTTTGAATCTGCACGCACGTTCGCATACACATTCCCTTCGGAGGCCGAATCCGGAATCCACATAATCACCCTCAGAGTAACGGACCTCTCAGGGATGTCTTCGGAAGATACCGCTTCCATCCAACTATTCGATTCCACGCCCCCAGTCCCCGGAATTTTTGACAACACCCTAAGGTCTGTCCAGGGACAATCAACAACTCTTGCAGTACCTTTCGAAGACCAAGAGTCGGAAAGTCTGTACTACTCATGGGATTTCAATGCCCAGATAGATACCGATGGAGACGGAACTGTGGACAACGACGAGGATGCTGTCGGACCGACGGTGCAGCACACTTTCTCAGAGTCAGGAGTATACCGAGTGATATGCAGGGTCCAGAACGACGAGGGTCTGGTTTCAGACGTAGAAATACTAGTTACCGTTACTGACGCTGAAAGCGCAAACGAAATCGGACTAGACGACTTTTTGATGGCGTTAGGGGCAATATTACTTCTCCTTGTATTCTCTTTCATGGCCTATTTGAGAATTGCCTCGAACAGGAGAATGGCCGCGTTGCTCGCCGAGTCTGAAACCGAAGCGGAGGAAGATCTCGCTGCTTCCAGGGAACCCTCAGCCGAGGAGCAGAAAGCCATGTGGGGGGGCTCTAGTGGAACTCTATCAAACACGCAACCAATGGCTATCGGGGATATTGCAAGTGGCATGTCGGGAGCCTCTTCTCCAGAGTCAGAGGCCACCTCACTAGAAATCAGCGAGGAAGAATTTTCCGAGCTGCTTTCACAGCCATCTCCATCGGAGCCCTCCGGTAGCCTTGCCGCCGATCTCCTCAGTGCATTCGAAGACGAGGATGATGCCCAATCTCAGATTCAGGAAAGCGTTGTGGAATACTCATTCCCAGAGGAATCGGAAAATCAAGAAGGGGCTGAGGTAGGGCATGGGCTAGAGCAATCTACCCAATCACAAGATCACGTCCAAGAAGAGGTCCAAAAACCAGAAGGAAGCAGAACAGTTAGGAAGAATTGTTCTGAGTGCGATAAGATGTTCGAAGTAGATTTACCAGACGGGTTAGACAGAGCAAAGACAGCTTGCCCCCATTGCGGATCAATAGAGATTGTAGAGTTAGAATGACCATCTCAAAACGGTCTCAATGAGCATATTTATCTTAATCAGGAAGGGCAATACCCTTTAGCGCACCTCTTAGAGGTGCGTGCATGAACAAGAGTGGTGTCCGTGTTCTACATGGTGCCCCCAATGTTTCAAGCAACAGAGCATTGGTCCTGGTTCTTCTGATGCTCATCCCACTTTTCTACCCAATCCAGCAAGCCGAGGCGGAAGCAAGGATAGAGTCACAGGACTTCGAGATCTTGGATAGGCTTTCTGATGTGATGGGAGAGCGTCAAGCAGTTTTGGATTCTAACTCAGTAGGGCAGATTGCTGGTCCGACCGTCCAGGGCGTCAGAGACGGAATCTCCCTAAGTGGGCAATCGGACCCGTTATCCACCATTGGAGAATCCTTGGAAGGCTCATCGTTTACCGAGACTCTACCTCCTGATCCCGAACACCCTCTTCCGTACAGACTGATAACAGGCGAGGAAGATTCCGTGAATGTGGACAATGTCTGGCAGACATTGGTAAACATAACTGATTATGTCATATTGACACAATACATAGACCTAGAAGGAAACATCGTCACAGGCACTAATGTTGTGACTTTCACGACTAACTTCCTATCACTAATTAACCCTCAAACTGACCCTCTGAGCCACGCCGTAGATATAGACAATGATGGAGATGATGATATCCAGGTAGGGCTCAGTATATCTCTAGGGAATTTTGGACTTAACAATATAGACATTGACACTGGAACGTTGTGGATACAGCCATCGGTATCATACAAGGTAGACGTGCTCGATGGAAGTCAAACAGATTCTGTATGGGATGAAATGGACTCCTTGCAGGTTTCCCTGATCAAGCCTTTCGCCTACTCTAGCCCAGACTCAGTACTTGCACTTGGGGACGGAGAGAGTTATGTTTGGGTCGTCGACTCGAAATTCTCAACAATGCCACAGGACTTTTCTCTGGATATTGGCATAGAGAGAGTATTCTTCAATGCTAGTGCTGTATTACAGGACCTTATATCGGCATTGGTGAACATATTCGGATCGAACTTTGATGGTTCGGGACTAACTCTGATAGGCATTTCCGCGCCCTACTCTATATCTCTAGACTCCAGTGACATGGACTCATGCCCAGACAGGTACAGCCCAGATCAACTTCTATTCCTACCCCCAAGTGAGATTGACTGTGGGATATCGGTGGGTCTTGGCTATGGGAGATTCGCGCCTCCTTCAGAGGGTGACAGGGAATTGTGGGAATTAGCATACATCAGCCTCGATGTCAAACCCAATGGGGTCTCGGAGATGATTCCCGGCGATTTGGAATTGGTCATCAGAACGGACAGCACTATACCAGCAGCGGGCGGAATTGAGGGAGACAGGAGCCTCACAACCGTGGAGTATTTCGCTGATAGAAGATCCGACTTGCATATTCATTTCCATGAAGATAGGTCTGGAACCCCCATAGATGAGAATCAGGGGGCACATGGCAACACTACAAATTCACTCGGTTGGCTCAGGGGAATGCCGGAAGGGTCAATGTCTCAAGGAGAGATAACAAGGATCTTCAGAATGCTAGGCTCATCTGACGAGCCTGAGTTGCCTGGAGGTAAGCCTGGCAGACTTGGTCTGATATTAGGAATCAAGAATTTCTCAAGAGACACTAGTCCAAACGAGGATGATCCGACCCTCCCAGTGAATCCAGCATACCCGCCGATAAGTATGATATTACTGAGGTCAGCCCAGTCCTTGGAATCAATCGAATATGAATCATGGTTTGAGAGAGGAGGAGAAGCATCTGATCACAGGAAAGTCAGCATCTCCATACAATCAATACCAACCGCTCTGGTGCTTTACGGTTCCTTTGATGTGAGTGGCGAAGATGATGATGACATAAGCTTGGATGACTCCAATAACCTGGATTTTGTTTCTCGTATACTAGACTCATTAATCATGGATTTAGTCGACCTCTACCTAGACGTTGGGGGCGTACTTAACGGCATTCCAGCGACTGTCGTGGAAGCAATCACCGGTAGCGTCGGCCCGAGCGGAGATTTGCAGGGCAGGGAATTTAATCTGATAATGCACGATAACTGGGGTGCCCTGAGAAACGAGTTATCTATTGGGAGAATCGGGTTGCAAATAGGCTCAAGTCCTCATCCGATACTCCAAGGCGACCATCTGGTCTTGGCGAAAGATAGGTCACTAACTCAGGTTTTGAGTAGAGATGGAACATTGGTAGACCCCTTGGTCCCAGTAGCTGCCAGCATAGGATTCAGTGGGCTGTCAGCCCTTTCTGTGGATGATGATGATATCCTCGATCAATTGACGATATCGATAAACACATCCTCGTCCATGCCATTCAATTTCACGTACTTAGATCACGAGCCAAGAACGATTTCAGAGTCTTCATTCCAGTCCCTATATGTNTCAGATATTCCTGATGATATCAGGGTTTACGTCGATGACGAAACAGCAGTCTACACATCATCAGATGGAATCGACAAAATAATCTACACTGGAAAGGATTTGGAACAAAGGCAAGCCGTCGAGATAACCGACTTCCCAGACGAGTTCACAGCTCTTTTTGGATCCTATTCAAGCTGGAGCACGGGCACATCTATTGGCACTATAGAGGCTCAGATTACAGACTCACAGGTCCCAGAAACGATGTCTGGCGATCACTTCATGTTTCATCATGACCCGAATGATGGAACCTCTGCCATCTCATCTAGAATCTCCGGTATTTCCGAGGTCACCTGGATTCCTCCTGTCTCCGAGGGGGCATTTGGCCCAGATGGCAGGGGAAAGGCGTCATTATCTGCCTCAGGTGACAGGCCCATGAGCTTCAGCGTGGATCACGCCCCAACCATGGATGAGGATCTCTTGACAGCTGTCGCAATAATTGACCCGCTACCATCATCGGTATCTGTAGAGGTTCCAACAAGCTCTGAATCAGGACAAGCTCTCGACATTCCTGAGCTAAACACGACACAAGGCCTTTCAGGGCTCGCATTCTTCCTTGGAGGATTCGCTGATCTAGGAAGGTCGGTGAATGCTGTTCTTTCCGGGATCACAACTGATATTTCTACAGGCTCAAGCTCCGGGGAGTCAAATGAAAATTTCTCATTCGGTATGCAGCTGGAGGCGAATGCACCGTTCGATCTCGTGGTTGAGGCCAGTCACGGTGATGGGTCACTGGAAACGCCACCTTGGGTACATGGTGTTTCATTTGTCGCTTCCCCGTCTGGAATTTCAGACGGCTTCCATCTGAGAACCTGGATTCCTGACCTGCCTCCGGTGGTTGATATGTCAGTCTCCAGATCTGTAGAAGGGGACTCACAAGACTGGGGAGTCATGTTAGCACTCGATGGATGGGTTCCCGCACATAGCGAGATTATGATTCAAGCTATGGGCATAAACGGTCAAGACCTCCTAATGACATTGAATGGTCTACAAGTCGGCATCCCAACGGGTATGCTGATTGACTCTACATTCGAGTTTGAAAACGTTGCAGGTATAACAGAGGTATCCACTTCTGCAAGATATTCAATGACCAACCCCCTGGAATGGGCACATATTTTACTGATTAACAGAGACGCCGGTAGTAGAACCGAGATAATGATTGATGAAATTCCAGAGGTTGTGGATATCACCGCATCTCTCGGAACCGCTGTATCGATAGATATGACAGTTCCAGACCAGTACCTCAAAGATAATGGCATAGGAATCAGTTCCATCATGATGCAACAGATGCAATGGATGGACTCTGCTTGGCATCCAGCCACAATTTTCCTCACAGATGTCCCAGGCTCGATTAATCTCACCACGGAGCCCGATACAGATTTCGACATAAGGGAGAGTCTAGCGTTCCAGGGGATTCCCACATTGGATTATCGTGCATCTGGCGAGGGGATGTCCCTGTACATCGAGGCCTTCGGTAGGTCAATTAATACCAAGGGAGATATCATATTGTTGGCAGAAGGAATGACTGATAGCCTGATAATCAAACCCGCTGATGGATTTGGTTTGAATATTCGATCAGGAGGAGACGGTGTCGACAAGATATACATCAGGTCTAGTAATATCCCGACAACTCCTCCTGTAACAATGGAGGAAATGGAAGCATTAGGGGAGGACTTGAAGAGTGCCACCATACACATTCACGAATTTGGAAGAATTTCGTCGACACTTCCAGGTTATCCGGTAATCGAGCTTTCAGATGTCCAAGGTGGTAAGATAATCATTTCAGCCAGAGCATCAGCTGAGGTAGCTGGACAAGAGTTTGACCTTAGGGGGGTTCTTCTAGATGCACAGACAACATCGGGAATTCCTACTGCAACAACGATAGGTGTTAACGGAATGGCATCCGATCTTTCCATTCTGAACATTATTCCTGGCTTCGAGGGTGATACTCAGCACATCATGGTCGTCGAACCGGTATCTTCGGGCATAATGACGCTAATTGCCACATTCCTGGGGGGTAGCTGATGGGTCTGTTAGAGAGAATTAGGCTATCCAGAGAGCCCGAGGAGACGCCCGAGGAAAAAACTGCACATGAGGCCTTGGAAATCATAGAGGAAAAGATCAGTCATATATCGCCATTCAGGGTCGTCTTTGCATCTATATCTGCATTTTTGGTACTCTCAGCCTCTGTTTTGGCCTTGGTCTGGCTTGTTCCGTATGACAGAGTTTCAGTAGACGTGATTTACAAGCAGAGTGGCTCGAGTCACATAGTTCTAGCAGAGATAAACAATCAGGGAAGCAGATCTATAGACTCAGTCTCCTTGGATATTGTCTTCATCGATGATGATGATGTTGAGATCCAAAGAATACATTTCGAGTCAGATTTAATCTCAGCCCACAAGTCTGTTGCGGGGGACGAGCTTGAAATGATAGTTAACGGAGAGTCGGTTTGGGAGAACTACACGATAGAGATAATCTTGAGTTATGACAACTACAGAGGCCCAGTGTACGAGAAGACTACGATGGAAGTTGGGGCCTGGACTCTAGAACTATTCACTCTAAGGGCCCCATTAAAGATTCTCTAGTAAATCGTTCAGGAGACCCATACGCTCAAAATACTCCTGTCACGGGGAGTTCTGATGACAAAGCGAGCCGTAGTCGTGGTGCTAGCCGTGCTCCTACTGTCATATCTTCCTGCTATAGGTGAAGAGAGCTCCTCCGAAGAGCCGACACTTTCGGGATTGGATATCAATTACGAGAGGATTGAAATTTCCCCCGATCCACGAAGCATAAGGGATTTAGGGGCCCCATCCGTTTCACAGGGCTCAGAAGAAACTCGACAGGTTGTCGCATATTCCACAATAGGAACATACACACAAAATGGTTTGATTCCAAGTGAATCCATGGATGAGTCTCTCTCAATCCCAAGAGTAGATCTTGCAGTTGCACTGATTGATGGAAATACAGGACTTTGGGACTCGAGAATGGATGTACTCCAGTTGGGGGACATAACCATCCGTTCTACAATCCCTCCCTCAGGTTTCTTGGTGCAAGGAACTGAGAATGCTCTCACGGAATTGGAATCACTGGAGTCAATTACCTCTGTGCATGAGGTTCCGAGCGGACTCTTAATTCATCCTTCACTTAGGTTCCCCACTCAATCCCAAGAACTGATGGTCGAGGTGATAGGATGGAAGGGAGATGACATGTCTCGCCTGAAAGATCCAGGATTAGGGCTACAGGATTCCATTGAATCAGTAATGGGCTATCTCACAGATCCCTGGTCTCCGGAACCAGGAGTAATTTGGGGATCGACAAACTTCGCTAATTTCTCACGCATAGTAGCACATCCATCTGTATCGTACATCTCGCCTCTTCCAATCCTTACTCTACACAACGACCAGGCAAGAATAAACATGGGAATTAACACTGTAGAGAACGCATTCATAACAGGTCTAAATGGTAGTGGCCAGATTGTCGCAGTGGGTGACTCGGGACTCGATGGAGACCACGGAGACTTCACTGGAAGACTAGCAGGGTTAACTTCTGTGACCCCCGGGGACTCATCAACCGCGGATCCAAGTGATGGTCATGGGACGCACGTTGCGTGTACAGTTCTTGGATCAGGATTTAGGAGCAATGGCGGATACCAAGGGGTTGCACCAGAGGCCGAATTGTACTTTCAGGCAATGGAGGATGATGACTCAGGAGCTCTCTACAGCTATGGGATTAACTCTATGCTAAATTCTGCATATAACGCAGGAGCCAGGATCCATACCAATAGTTGGGGCTCTCAAAGTGGTTTTGGGGGCTACTCTACACAATCAGAGGATGCCGACGATCGAACATCTACTTGGGATCAGTATTGGTCCTACGACGGTATGACAGTACTATTTGCTGCCGGCAACGAAAGGGACGATGGAGTATCTTCTCCGGGGACTGCGAAGAATGTGATCACTGTTGGCGGTCACAAGAACAGGTACAGTGGAGCACCAGATGAGATGTACTACTGGAGTAGTAGGGGCCCCACTGACGATGGCCGAATAAAACCCGATCTAGTTGCCCCGGGGGATTACGTACGTTCGTGCAAAGCACAGGAAGCTAGCTCCGCTGGAGGATCGTGGTCTAACACTTGGTATATGGAATACAGCGGAACCTCGATGGCCACACCAGCCGCGGCTGGTTCTTCAGCACTAGTCAGAGAGTATCTAACCGAAGTGATAGGGAGACAGGCTCCTCAGGGATCATTGGTAAAGGCTCTTCTGATCCTTGGAGCCAAGGATATGGGGGCCAGAGATATCCCGAACGACGATGAAGGATGGGGAAGGATAGATTTGGTTCAGTCCCTCATACCAGAGGGGGAAGTGGGGATCTTCGTTGATGACAGATCTAGAATCAGGAGTGGGGAGGTAGTTGAGTACACATTTGATGTTAATTCGCCCGGCAATGAGTTCAAGGCAGTGCTAACTTGGTCCGATTATCCAGGTTCCTCCAGCTCTACCATTCAATTGAGGAACGATCTGGACTTGGAGGTAATCTCTCCCGATGGTACCACTTACAAGGGCAACGTATTCACTAATGGCAGATCCACCCAAGGAGGTAGTAAGGACTCCGTTAACAACGTCGAGGTTGTTGCATTGGACAGCACCTCCCAGGGAATATGGACAATCAGAGTAAAGGACTCGCAACATGGCGGTTCTCGTACATGGCAACCATTCTCCATTGCTGTAAGGGGGCACAATGTAAACGACCTAAGCCCAGATCCAACATTTGTTCCGGATTCAATGATTGTTTCCACTCCAATACCCCAAGTGGGTGAAGAAGTTCAGGTAACGGTCTCGGTGAAGAATCTCGGAGCAGGCTCCGCAATTGACTTTCCAGTGATGGCCAGAGTCAACTCAGCTCTCCTCGGGGAGCAATTAATTTCACTCTCCCCCGGGGAGACCGGTGATTTAGTTTGGTCATGGACCCCTGATTCCGAGGGAGATACGTCATTCGAATTATTCATAGATCCAAACAATCAATTTGATGAGATGTCGGAATCAAACAACTACTTCGGTGAAATAGTCATTGTAAGCGCTCCAGGGGTCAGGGTTTCCGCCGTTGAGGACACCGTCACTCTAGTTGATGCGTCTACTACAACTTCAACTTGGGACCTAACTCTCACAAACACCGCGCTCTTTGAGACCAACGCTACTATCTCGGTATCCGAACCAACCAGAGTGCAGGATGGAACACAGTTCGGATGGTTCCAATCATTTACATCAAACACATTCAATCTGATGCCCACCGAGGAAGTATCTGTTGGTATGACAATGGTTCATCCGGCACCTCCTCCACCTGGAATCTACTCGATGACACTCTCCGGCTACGACGTTGAGAATGATATCCTGTCGGAGATATTACTCTACTTTGAGGTCCCTGTGCTCTCTGATGCGAACATCCAATTACTTAACGAGCAGATTCTCGTCAGCCCCTTTGAGGCTACAAACACTCAGATCACTGTTCTGAATGAGGGAAACGGCGCCCAGTCCTATGACGTAGAATTGGTGTCTCCCGCTGGATGGCATCTAGGGCTTGACTCAATAGGTGCATTCGAAGGCTCGTCTCATGGTTCTACAGGGACCCTGCAAAAGCAATCTAGCAAGACAATAGACATCACAATTAACCCGCCAGGCGCAATGATACCAGAGGGTACCACTTTCGAAGCGGCGATAATTGTACACTCCAGAGTCAGCTCCATTTCTTGGACTCAAGACATATTCCTCATAGTGGGGCCAGTCGACGACTTCTCTCTGTCTCCACAACCAGGAGGAGTAATTTCAGAAATCGCCCCCGATGCGCTCTTGGAGATTGAGCTCTCAATTCAGAATTCAGGAAATAGAGACTGGGATCTCACTCCGTACCTCATGTCATCTCCCGGTGGCTGGAATGTTGTTGAAATCGATCCTCTGACGGTGCCAGCAGGACAATCTGTAAATTGGATAATGATACTACAAGGAAATGGACTAGCTACCGGCGGTCTCATTCAAATTCGTATGGCAACTCCAGATGGTTTCAAGATTGACTGGAATATGACAATAGAGGTCCTATCGGCAGCCTCTCCAAGGCTTTCCTTCCATCAAATATACCTCCCAGATGGATCTTCCTCCGACGAAATCCTGGGAGTGGGAGAACATCCCGTTGGTGGCCCTGGATTTGACTTACACTGGATGGTCTGGAATGAGGGAGCTGGGGTATGGAGGCCAACAACAACGATGCAACTTCCAGACCAAGATTGGTCATATGATTGTAAATCTCCTTCATCTCTAGCACCGGGAGAATCAGATATTGTGGAGTGTCTTGTAGTCATTCCAGACGATGAACCAGCTGGAACTGAACCAATAATCTCACTAATAATGGAAGGTGACGGTATTGAAATTAGCGACACCAAGTCTCTCTTGGTTGAAGACTCTCCGAGATTATCATGGACACTTAACTCGGAGCCCATTGCCCATGAGGGATATAAATCAACATACAGAATCGATGTTACTAATACCGGAAACTCGGATGTTTCACATACTTTTGACGTAGATGCCCCTGACTCATGGAACGCTAGGACTACTGATGGTGTTAGAGTCGTACTTGCACCTGGGGAATCACGGGGAATGATTCTGGAATTCACACCCGGAGGGCAAGATGCCACGATTTCCATAAATCTAATCAATGCCGAAAATGTGGATGGGTCTACCTTTGAAATCCAGGTAGATGTAATGCCGTCACTCGGAAGTGACTCAAATCTCGGATCATACCTGCCCTTAATCCTCGGTACTTTGCTTATTGCTCTCCTATCCGGATTGGGTACATTTGTTTATGTCAAGACCAATGGAAACCCGTCAAGCATAATCAGGAGCAGGTCAACTACCAGAAAGAGTACAGCTCTGGAAACCGACGAATCAACCAGTAGTGGAGTTCCCTGTTGGATATGTAGCGCCGATGTCATTGTCGGTGATGCATGGGCATGCTCGGTTTGCGGAGCGAGGTATCACAAGGCCAACCAGGTCTCTGGGTGTGACATTGTTTCCATGGGCAGATGCCTCCATTGCGATGCCGATGTCGAAGAACTAGTCGAGGCTTGATAATTGGTCCCAGAGTGAGCAAAGGGTGCGAAGGCCTTAGAGGGCCGGCAGCATCCGAAATGCAATGGACAGCAAGAGTCCCCTGACGGTCCTAATCGTGATTATGCTCCTTAGCATGTCTGCAACCGTTGTTTCAGCAGATGTGGATATTTCCCTTTCAGCTAACCCCTCATCTGCAGAGGCATCTCCAGATGAGGCTGCGGAATACACCATATTGGTGAGAAATACAGGGGATGACGACGCTGCCGTGTCCTTAAGCACACAGCAAGGCAATGATTGTAACGGATTCACCTCTACCTTGGAGACGACCTTTGTCCAAGTCGGGTCCCAGTCTTCTGAGCAGGTAACATTGACTGTCACAGTAACTGATCAGGCCAGCGGTGAATGTGAGACAACAGTAAATGCCCAGGGCCAAGTATCTGGTGGAGCTCCAGGAACCCCATCAAATGCGGATGTAACCGTGGTCACCACTGCAGGTGATGGAGGTGGTCTTTACTCTGTCAGCCTTTCAACAGACGAATCAACAACCAAGAACTATGACGGAGAGGATAACGAAGTCACTTGGGACGTCGATGTTGAAAACAACGGGGAACAACAGGCAAATGTACAACTTGAGATGACATCTGACAGTGACTGTGAATCTGATGAGTTATCAGCAACTGTTGATCCGTCAGTCCTTCAACTTGAGCCAGAGGATCAGCAAGAAGTTACTGTCACGATTGATATGCCAAATGGCGCAGAGACCGATGCAGGCTCACATTGTTTCATATTAAAGGCAACAGTCACCAACGATCCGAATGCCGCCGACCAAGCAGAAGATAACCTGACCCTCAGCCTCAACGTTCCTGAAATAAAGGAGTGTGATGCTTCTCTCCAGTACAGCTCGCATAATCTTGATCCGGGAGAACAGGCATCAAACTCCATTGAAGTCGAGAACATCGGAAACACAGAATGGACGGTCACTGCAAATGCTCAATCTTTAGATGGTGAAGATATTTCAGGCTGGGTAGAGTTTGATAGCCCTAGGAGTAAACTGCTAACAGAGCCAGGTTCCTCCGACGATGCCTATACTTTCACCTTCGATGTAACACCTGATGATTCTCTTGAAGCTGGAACCCAAGTTGCCATAGGGATACAGGGAAGGGCCGGCTCTGATATTGGCTGTGAGAAGATACTCACCGTGACCGTCGGACAGGAATTTGGCGCTTCTATGGCACTGAGCAGATCGACTCTTTCAAATGTAGAGCCAGGAACCTCAGGAACTCTTTCTATCCAGATAACTAATGAGGGCAATGGCCAGGAAACCATGGCTCTGGGAACATCGGGGGTCCCCCCTGGTTGGCAAGTTTCATTCTCAAAGTCATCAGTAACACTAGGGAGCTCTCAGTCGTCTAATAATAAAGAGACTGTAGGGGTAGATGTATTCGTTCCTGAAGACGCCAGTGCCGAATCAGATGCCGTTATCTCATTCACCATCGGAAGAGGAGGAGGATCAACTCCATATGATTCCAAGGACCTAACAATATCAGTCGCACCCAGACATGAAGTCTCAACGTCCATGGTCTCTGACCAACAGACGGGAAGATCTGATCAAATAGTCAAGTTCCCGCTCGTAATCACTAACGAGGGCAATATCAGAGACACATTCAGGCTCCAAGCTTGTGATCCCGGGGATCAAACTGGATGCGGAAGCCCAATGTGGCAATCATCATTCTCGGACTCTGATGGTAACTCTATCACACAATTAGCCTTAGATCCAGGGCAGTCAACTCAGGTATATCTAGACGTCTTAGTCGAAGGGGAGGAAGATGCTGACTCAGCGCGTGTCCTCGCTAGAGTAGCAATCTTCGGCACCAGCGAATCCTCCGAACACACCGTGACAGTAGTCGTTTCTAACTACAATTACGGAATGGCCGTCTCACCCCAGTCACCAGGCGAGGATCCCAGTCAGATGGATGTAGTATTGCCTCCTGGCGGGACGCTATCTACCTATTTCTGGATAGATAATACCGGAGACTACCCCGCAGGAGACACCGCAGTGATAACTATCACAGGACTTGAGTCATCGGTTTCCAGGAGTATCTTTGTAGAAGGGGTCAAGATTGACAATTCCATTCAAATTCCAAGAGATGGCAGGATACTCATAGAGGTGCAGATGGAAGTCATGGAGGGAGTATCTAATGGAGTGTCAGGGATAATCAAGGTTTCAGCGGCCTCAGAGAGAAACGCAGCTCAGATCACCTCGGTGGATGTAATGATTCAAGTGATGACCATACATGATATCATATTCACATTGGAGGGCGAGGACGAGCAAACAGTGAACTATCCAGAAAAGGCAATTTTCTCATTGTTTGTGACAAATAATGGCAATATCATCGAGGACATTGAGATAATCTCTGGAGAGTCTCTAAGGGGATGGACAATAGATATTATCGAGGACGAATTCGAGCTTTCCCCCGGAGAGACCCGAGAGATACAGGTGAGGGCAACACCCCCATCCCAACTGTTGGATGACGATTCTTACAGATTCACTGTTATCGCTCAACCAGAGGGCATCCCCGTAGCAGGTCAGCCTGTAGAGCTCACAGTGAATTCGGTAACATCAGACTCATTCCTAAATCTCTCGAAAGAGATGCAGGACATCCTCGTGTATGGGCTAACCGCGTTTGGCGCGTTGCTCGTAATCGTACTTTTTATGCGTTCCAGGGCAGAAAATAAGAGGATAGCCCAAGCCTTGGAACGGGACGAGTCTTAGGTGCATAGGTGAGTCTTCACCGGATAGGCTTATTGCCCAATTTCAGGTGGCTCATGTCAACGGTCCCTATGGGACCGGCGGGTGTTTGTGTTGTCTACAGTTCCAGAGGCCTATCTCGCAGTGGCTGTCATGGCCCTCGTTGGGATAGGTTTCCCCGTTTTGAGCTTCGTTGGATCGGGCTTCTTGAGGCCTAGGAAGACTGGAAATGACGCCAATAAATTGAGCTCTTGGTTGCTTCCAGGTTATGAATCGGATCAGTCCCTATACGTAAGGAGAGAATCTACTTACGAGTGTGGCGCTGATCCAGTTGGAGACGCTCATATCAATTTCCATTTCCAATACTACTGGTACGCAATCATATTCCTCGTATTCGATATTGCATTCATGTTCCTGGCATTCGGCGGTATACTTGTTATACAAGACGGAGCTATATCAATCTACAGTTCCTTGGGGACACTGACTGTTTTCATTGTACTAATGGGAGCCGGTGTATGGCACGTCTTCCGAAAGAGAGGCAGAATCTACATCTGAGGTGACTTCAATGGCGGATGAGGATCAGAATTATGCAGTTTTCAACAGTAGGATGCTTGTAGATACAGTTGGCGACATTACAGACGAAGCTCTCAAGGCAAGTAGAATTAAGGATATAATCGGAGTTCTAGCTGGTAGGGTATTCAATTGGGGTCAAAGAAAGTCTCTGTTCCCACTTCACTTGGGTATCAAATGCTGTGCTCTGGAGATGGCCGCCGCCGGAGCGAGTCGTTTTGACGCAGAGAGATTTGGCGTGTTTTTCAGATCGAGCCCCAGACAGTGTGATGTTCTTCTGGTGAATGGCCCAATAAGCAAGAAATTTGCCGACCCAATAGTCAGGCTCTGGGAGCAGATGCCAGAGCCAAAGTGGTGCATTGCTATGGGGGAGTGCGCAATATCTGGTGGACCATACTTCCAGTCATACAATATCCTGGAAGGTGTCGATACAGTTATTCCAGTGGATGTCTACATCCCTGGGTGCCCCCCTAGACCTGAGGCATTGATTGATGGATTCGATAAACTTAGGCAGAAAATCATCAGGATAGGAGCCAAGCCTAGCAGTGATCGTCCAGCCACACAAAGGCCGTTAATTACAGGAGACCTCTGATACAATGTCTCGAGTTGTCCCATCATCCATTCAGAAGGAAGCAGCAGAGAAGACAGCCTCAGCGATCAGCAGGATAAAGGGCTCCGAGGCAGAGGTAGTGGAAAGGTCCAGCGGAACTAGACCAAGATGGACCGTTTCAGTGAAATGCAATCCAGAAAACTGGAGGGGTCTAGCCGAGAAGCTATACAGTACTCACGAAGTAGATTATTGCTCCATGATAACTGGAATTCACTGGCCCGACGGACCCTCTGAGAAGAAATGGGAAGTAGTGTACCACTTTCTCAGGACAGGGGTGAAGAATCCTCCTGAGATTGATGGAGTTCAACAACCGATAATTACCGACCCTACCTCAGTAAAAGGTAAATTGATTCCCCTTGAGATTGAGGTAAGTATAGCAATACCAGATACAAGGACTCCATCCGTACCAAGCATCCAAGATTTATGGGTAGGTGCTGATTGGAATGAGAAGGAAACATGGGACTTAGTAGGCATCGATTTCGAAGGTCATGAGGGTATGAGACGAGTCCTACAGCCTCATGAGACACCAACTGGATATCATCCTCTGCAGAAGCATCACAATCTTCGGTATCATGGATTCGAGGAAATGTATGATGATGCACAGGGTTTCTCTCGAAAGCCAGATGATATTGGCAAGGTAAAGTAGGTGATAAAATGGCAGAAATGTGGATTTCAATGGGTCCCCAGCACCCAATGACACATGGATTGTGGACACTGAAAATTAAGGTGGATGGTGAGACTGTCGTTGATACAGTCCCCGATCTTGGATACATCCATAGGGGTGTTGAGAAGATTTGTGAGTCACGAGATTTTACTCAGATAACTACCTATTGTGACAGACTATGCTACGCGAGTGCCAACACTTGGTCCCATTCATACATTTACGCTGCAGAGGACTTGTTGGGCGTCGAGGTACCCGAGAGAGCGGAATACATCAGGCTAATCGCTGTGGAATTGCAGAGAATTGCTTCACACTTGATGTGGATGGGTGCCTACGGGCCGGACACAGGAAATCTATCCGTAATGGTCTGGTGTCTCAGGGAGAGGGAGATGATGATGGATCTCCTACAGGAACTAGGCGGTTCCAGAATGCATTACAACTTCCCTAGGATAGGTGGAGTCAAGAGGGATCTCCCCCATGGTTTCGCTCAGAGAGCCCGATCCAAACTCGAGCTGTTCTTGCAAAGAATCCAAGAGTATGAAGCACTTTTCGATGAAAGCACGGTTTTCCTAGTAAGGACCCAAGGTGTGGGATATGCCAAGGCTGAAGAGATGGTAAATCATGGCGTTTCTGGGCCCAATCTCAGAGCTGCGGGTGTCAACTACGATGTTAGATGGGCCCACCCGTACTCTGTATACAGCGAATTGGATTGGGAGCCACCAGTGGAGAGGTCATCAATCAAGGGCGCCGATTGCTATGACAGATATCGAGTCCGAGTCGAGGAGATGAGGATAAGCGCTCTGCTAACTCTACAGGCTTTGGATAAAATGCCAGGTGGGTCTGACACATATCACGAGCCCGGCGATCCTAAGCTAATTGCAAAGGCACCCAGCAGAGCGCCAGAGGGGACAAGTGGCTATCATCACTTTGAGGACAGTCGAGGAGAATCAATGTTCTACATTGCGGGCGGAGGAGAAGCCAGAGGAAAGAATCCATACAGGGTCTCGATAAGGTCTCCTATGTTCATTACTATTCCTTATGCTTCCAAGTGTATGATTGGTTACAAAGTGGCTGATATTCCTGCAATAATGGGTTCTTTCGACCCATGCATAGGCGAGACGGATAGGTGAGTGATTGGCAAGTAGTGACTGGCTAGACTTGAATGGTTGGCTTCAATCTCTAGTTGGCTGGTCCATGGATCAGACCCATGACATTCTTCCGGACTCTGAGTACGGCCTCGGACCGTTGGGCTCCATCAACCCCCAATCTTTCTTTTCTTCCATACAGCCTTCTCTAGAATCTTTCTTCCATGCCACGATAATGTGCACGGTAGTGTTCACCACCCTGATGCTCACAATGCTAGCAATACCGTACATCGAGAGGAAATTCATAGGGAGACTAATGGACAGATTGGGTGCCACCACTACATTGAGAAGCCTCTGGGTAGGAGAAAGTGGCGTTACAGCAGGAGAGTGGTGGGATCAGCTACCTTTTGGAATCGGCACACCGATAGGCTGGGTCGTGAACACACTTAACTCGATATGGGGCAATGATCACGAACTGGAAACTGTTGCGAGAGTCAACAATAGAAGCTATCATGGGTATTGGTTTCTTCTTCCAGGATTCTTCCAAGCATTTGCTGATTTCTTTAAGTTCGCAACCAAGGAACACTTAGTCCCCAAAGACGCTGACAGAGTCGTCTTCGAGGTAGCTCCTGTGATTATCGTCTCCACTACAGTAATGGTATTCGCATTTGTCCCATTCGGACCCCACATATATGCCGCCAATCCAGATCTTTCCCTTCTATTCATGATGGCAATCTTCGGGGTCGCTCCCCTCGGAGTCTTCTTTGCTGGATGGGCTTCAAACAACAAATACACCTTGATAGGGGGAATGAGGTCAGCCGCACAGCTGACTGCGTATGAGATTCCGTTGCTGATCACAGTTCTCGGTGTCGCAGTCCTAAGTGGCTCATTGAATATAATTGAGATAGTCGATTTCCAAATGGGAGAAGATGAAGGGAACGTATGGAACTTTTTCATGATGCCATTAGGGGCCGCTTTATTCCTCATCACCATGATTGCTGAGGTAGAAAGAATTCCTTTTGACATGCCTGAAGCAGAAGCCGAGCTAGTTGAGGGGTGGTGGACCGAGTACGGAGGAATAAGGTGGGGTCTGATGTTCTCGGCCGAATACATGAGATCGTACGCGGCATGCATACTCTTCGCACTCTTCTTCTTGGGAGGTTGGGAGGCACCCTTCCAACATACACTCTCTGACCTTCCTGTTCTGGGCGGGGCATTCACGACCCTGTTCGCGGTTATTCCGGGTCTGGTCTGGGTCTTACTCAAAGCATGGTCCTTGTTCGCAGTCTTTGTCTGGATCAGGGCCTCTCTTCATAGGGTCAGAACAGATCAGATTCTAGAGTTTGGATGGAGATACTTACTTCCCCTTTCATTAGTCAACCTAATCATAGCTACTTATCTTAGATTGGAGCTATATGATGGAGGTAACTGGAACTTGTGGATTCCAGTAGTAATTACCACAGTGTCTTTCGGTATTTTCCTCCTGTACATATTCGATGAGGATGAAGAGGCAGCTAGACTCAAGAGTAGGCCATATAGTACTCAGGCAGTTATCAAGGCCTCTCCAGGGAGTCACAGAGATTAGGTGGTAACATGAAGGAGGCTTACCCAGATGAATATAATACTGGACATCCTAGGGCAACGCCCAACTTCAGGAATCTGGTTCTAAGGCCTATGTGGATGACCCTCAAAACTGCACTGAGGACATTCCCATTCGTCGGAAGATTGTGGTTCCTAAGGAATGAGTATCACGGTCGCTCTGCTGTAATGATTGACAAAACCACAAAGGAAAGGATAGGGGAAGAACATCCCAGTACTGGTCAGAAGTTTGCCGCAGACAGAGAAACTAGCCAAATTATGCCTTTCCTAGAGAGACCCGTTACTGTCATGTACCCTTACGAGAGACTTGAAGATCTCGAACCATGGCTTTTCGTTCCTGGTAACTACAATGGAAGAATTGGAGTAATTTGGGAGACATGTACGGCTTGCAAAGCGTGTGTCAGGGCTTGTCCAAATGACTGTCTGCATATGACTTCCGAAGTTAGGGTAAACGTCCTTGATACAACTGAGGAAGGGGATGAATGGCATGGTTATGGGAGCGAGTTGGAGGCTGGAGGATTTGCAGCCAGGCCAAGAGAGGACTCAGGTGCTGAGAACTTTGATCTAATGACCGCACACAAGGAAGCTCCAGCTGAATATGATTTTGCCGAAATAATCGATTTGACCGGAGATAAAGCCACCGTGAGATGGATGGATGGATCAGGAATCGAAACTTTGGACTCATCGAATTTGAAGCCCGCTGAGAAGGACATAGTTTCCGGCAGAATAGATCTCGGGAGATGCATGTTCTGCGGATTGTGCATGGAGTCATGTCCGTTTGAGTCGTTCTTCATGACAAATGAGTATGATGGAATGTCTGGATTCTCAAGACAAGACCTATGGATGGATGCTGATAGAACCAGAGTTCTTCCTTCGACACACAAAGAAAGAGTGGATATGGAACTAGCCAAGAGAGCTGAGAAAGAAAAGGCGAAGATAGCGCGCAAAGCCGCTAAAGCGGCAGCAGAGGGATAGATAGATGGCGATAGACTTCGAAGCCCTAGTCTTCCTAATCCTCTCCGTAGCTACAGTAGGTGGAGCAATAGGCTGTGTTTACGGAAAAAGGGTGGCCCACTCACTGCTCTTCCTCATGCTTACCTTCTTTGGTGTTGCAGGGATATTCGTCCTCGCTAGCGCTGAGATGCTGGCCGCCGTACAGATTCTCGTGTATCTCGGATCCGTAATGCTAGTGGTCCAGTTCGGAGTAATGCTTACCAGAAGGCAAATTCAAGAGGGGGACATTGAATGAGATTCCTCTCAATAATGGCCAGAGTGGGAACTGTGGGTTTCATTCTAGTGCTCCTCAGGGAGACCATGACTCACTCAATGTGGGGAACTCCCATATGGGGAGGAAACACAAATCCACCCTCTACATACGATCTTGCAGACGCTCTCTTCAATGAGTGGGCATTAGCAACTCTCGTTCTCGGAGCTCTTCTTTCTATGGCGATGATCGGCTCATCCTACCTTGTACGTGACGAGAGACTTGTGAATCTGGTCTGGGATATGGGAGGAGATGACCAATGATCGATCCAAGCTGGATCGCAGGTCTGGGAGTAATATTGTTCGGTGTGGGACTAATTGGAGTTTTCACAAGGAACAATGCAATAGTAGTCCTGATGTGTATCGAGGTCATGCTGAATGCTGCAAATCTCAATTTCGTGGCGGGGACGATGCATTACGGAGATGTAGACGGATGGGTATTCACCTCGATCGCAATTGCAATAGCAGCGGCTGAGGTAGCAATCGGACTGGCAATCTTCCTTTCCCTGTACAGCACCCAAGAGACAATTTCTCTGGATGATGCTACCACATTGAGGAACTGAGGCGATAATATGGGGGACAACAAGAGTGAATTTGGGCTTCTGGTATACATTTTGCCGTTCCTAGCCGTAATCCCCGCTTTGTACGTAATGGGGTGGGAATCACATGAAGCCTCAATCCTGATAGTCGCAGTACCATTTATGACATTCCCAGTGATTCTTATCGTCGGACAGGTGTACAATGGAGAAGAATTCTGGAAGAACAAAATGAAGGAGGGCGGTATTCTAGCCCTAGGAGCCCTAGGAGCTTCACTATCAGCCGCTCTGTGGCTTGTTTACGACTACGTTGATGCACTCCCAAACTTCGATGAGCAGCAAAGCGTCACGCAATGGCTTGAATGGGTATCTTTCGATCTCCTCCAATCTGACTATACTTTGACTTCCGGGTCAAAAATACTCGGAATGGGTGTCTGGATAGACTCAATAACATTGATGATTTTATTCGTAGCAACATTCCTGTGCTTCCTGATTTGCTGGTTCAGCTTGGGTTACATGAATACTGACCCTATCAATGAAGACAGAAACCATCGATTCTACGGTGAGTTCGTTTTGTTCGCTCTTGGGATGTTCGGAATGGTTCTAGCAGACAACTTCCTTTGGCTTTTCATCTTCTGGGAGGTAATGGGCCTCTGCTCATATCTACTGATTGGGTTCTACTACTGGAAAGATAGTGCAGCATACGCCTCGAAAAAGGCATTCCTGACAACCAGGGTAGGCGACGTTTTCCTGATGATAGGCCTCTTCATTCTCTATGACATATACGGATCTTTGGAATTCTCGGTTATTTTCCACGACCCATCACTCAATGGAACAGTCGACTCTGACAAACTTTTCTGGGCACTTTTAATGATGTTCATTGGTGCAGTAGGTAAGTCTGCCCAGTTCCCTCTTCATGTCTGGCTACCAGATGCCATGGAAGGTCCGACACCAGTTTCAGCATTAATTCATGCTGCAACGATGGTAAATGCGGGGCTATACCTTGTGGCAAGAATGGTACCTTTCGTTGATGTAGGCCATCACGGAGTAGCAGGATTAGAGGATCTCGGACTCATAGTTGCATATGTCGGAGGAATAACTGCATTTATGGCCGCGGCCATCGCCTTCGTGCAGAATGATATCAAGAAGGTTCTTGCTTACTCCACAATGAGCCAACTTGCGTACATATTCACCGGTTTAGGGTCTGCANTCTGGTTTTACAACAATGACCAACACCATGCAGCTGTAGTTGTCTTTGGATCCTCGATGTTTCACCTCTTCAATCACGCCATGGCCAAAGGAATGCTCTTTATGGCTAGCGGTTCCGTAATACATGAGGTACATCACGCTCACGATCACATACATCACGGGAATGGGGATGGTCACGGGCATGATTTTGATCCTCAAGATATGAGGAATATGGGGGGACTCGCCTCCAAGATGCCAGTAACTGCCACAGCAATGATGTTTGGCTCTATGTCAATAATCGGAATTCCACTCATAGGCGGTTTTTGGTCCAAAGAAGGAATCATCGCCGAAACCTGGCTAGCCGCTCTGGAGCACGAGCCTCTGATGTACGGTCCAGCAATACTGGTCTTGCTGACTGCGGGCATGACAGGTTTCTACATGTCGAGAATGTGGTTCATGACATTTGCTGGAGAGCCTAAATCAGAAGTTGTTGAGCATATCCACGAAGAAACTCAGTGGATTAAAATGCCACTCGTGGTGTTAACCGCAATAACTGCTTTCGGGGGTTTTGCCTTTGCATTACTTGGTGCCACGGACTATCTCTCATCTGCGTATGACTACTCGGGACATCTCAAGCTCCACAAGTCGACACTACTCGAGTCAATTCTCTACAAGCTTGAGTATGCATTCCTGCCAGAGAAAATCAACTTGAGGATAGTTGGATGGGTCACAATCTTCCTATCCTTCATAGTCGGTCCCGTTTTAGCTGCGAGGATTCACGGCGGAAAACTCGCTGACGGAGAGTCGTCAACACCATTCGTTTCATGGCTAGTCTCGGCTTCATCCAAGTTTGGTAAGCAAGATGTGAGCTCACTAGCTGAATCAGATCTCTCCGTAGCATTGCAAAACAGACTCTACTTCGATGACTTGTACGAAGGAGTGTTGGCTAGAACAGTAATCCCATTCTCCCAGTTCACTGCATGGTTTGACAGGAACGTAATTGACGGATTAGTGAAGCAGATAGAGACAAAATCAGTTTCAGGGTCAGTCCAAGTCAGAGGACTGACAACCGGAAGCGCTCGAGACTACATCCTGATGGCCACGGTTGGTATGCTGAGCATTATAACGCTACTATGGGGGATGAACTCATGATTTCTGATCCTCTGACTGTCATCACCCTCATCCCGATATTAGTAAGCTTGGTACTTCTCATTGTTCCCAAAATAACGTCTTCCGCTGAGGGACTGGCTAGGGCTTCTAGGGCTATCAGTATGGGTGTCTCACTAGGAATGCTGGCTATCACAACAATGATTTTCTTCGGGGAGATTGGAAATGTGGATTGGTCGAACTACAATTCCGGATACTACCTAACTAATGATCCAGTCGCCCTTATTCCCTCAATCGGGGTTTACTGGAAAGTTGGTGCGGATGCCCTCTCTTTCCCGATGATTTGGCTCACAACCCTACTAATCCCAATATCAATGCTGGTGGAATGGGATGCTAAGAAAGGACATCTCTTCCACCCTTTAATTTTGATGATGGAAGGGGCCCTCATTGGAGTTTTCGTTTCCCTGGACATGTTTGTCTTCTACGCCTTTTGGGAACTAACCCTAGTCCCTATGTTCTTCCTGATTATGATATGGGGCGGAGAGGATAGAAAATATGCCTCAATGAAGTTCTTCATCTACACATTCACTGCTAGCGTGATTATGCTGATCGGAATACTAGTGATGTATCTCTACACTCCTGATGTCGCCTCATCTGGCTCTATAACAGGCCACTCCTTTGATATGTCAGTAATGGTATCATCTACAGAATTCATACCCAGTGAGGGACTTAGGCACCTAGTTTGGCTACTCTTACTTATCGGCTTTGCAACTAAGATGCCGAGCGTACCAGTCCACACATGGCTACCCGACGCCCACGTACAGGCGCCGACTGCTGGCTCGATGCTACTGGCAGGAGTAATGCTGAAGATGGGCGCATATGGATTCCTGAGGATCGCTGTCGCAGCTTTCCCCGAATCTACTGTCGCCTTCATCCCCCTCTTGATCTTCCTTGGCATGGCAAGCTTGGTTTACGGCGCGTGGGTCTGCATGGGCCAAACTAACCTCAAGAGGATGGTGGCATATTCTTCCGTATCACACATGGGCCTTATTTTCCTTGGAATAGCTACGATGCAACCACTGGGTATAGCAGGTGCTCTCTTCATGATGTTTGCACACGGGATAATCAGCCCACTACTCTTCGCTGTAGCAGGGGCTTTCAAACATCATTATCACACACTAGAGATTGGCTCAATGAGAGGAATAGCGCATCACAGCCCGTGGCTCTCAGCTCATATGATGCTGGGTTGGATGGCAAGCCTAGGCCTTCCCCTACTGGCAGGTTTCGTCGCTGAAGTGACAATTCTAATTGCGTTCTGGATGTCCTTCGGCTGGTTGGTGCTACTTCCAACACTTACTCTGATAATCACGGCCGTCTATTACCTCACATCCATGCAGAGGACAATTTTCGAATCTAATGACCCACATCACGGGATACTTCCCGACACACTACATGGAGAGGAACCAAGAGATATTACATGGCATGAGAATGCTGGCATGATTATTCTAGGGGCATTGACCATCCTATTCGGAATACTTCCATTCATCTTCTGGGATATGATGTCAGAATGGAGCTCCGGCTTCCTTTTGGAAACTCTTGTCCAAGCCATGCAGTCAGAGGGGGTGAAACCTTGACTTCACTGGGTCAGTTGCCTCTTGACTCGGATACCGCCTCATCCCTGTTGCCCGAGACTGTGATGCTCGTAGGTCTGATTGCAATAGTTCTGATCCCCAATCTCGGTGATGCGAAATTCAGGATTCCACTTACATCAGTAAGAGTCCCAGTTCTATTGGGGGGCTCTAGATTCAATATGACCAATGATCCTAGAATGCCAAACAGGATATCTAACATTACATTCTTGGTCGCATTCCTGTCATCTTTGGTTCTGATCTCAGAATCACCAAGAGAAGTTGGAGGGGTCTTGATGGCAGATGGTTTCAGTAGGATTTTCTCAACGATGTTCCTTGGTGCCTTGCTTTTAGTCAGCGTAGCAACTACTCACAGGATCCCAGCAAAGACAAAAGCTCCAATTCCGGAAGATTCAGATTCCAAAGCGACCGTCGATAGAAAAATTTCCGTCCTTATTGATAACAGGAGGCAAGTCGACTTCTACATCCTCCTGATTATGGTTGGTCTGGGAATGAGTATGATGACAATGGCCACAAATCTATTCATGATGATAGTTTGCATTGAATTGGCCTCGCTCTCCACTTATGTTCTAGTAGCTTTCCACAAGGAGTCCCCAGCTGGCGGCGAAGCAGGCGCCAAATACTTCATTGTTGGCTCAGTTGCTTCGGCGATTGGAATCTACGGCATGTCCCTACTTTACCTCTGGTCTGGGAGTCTTGACCTAGATGTTCTGAGAGAAAGCTGGCAGGCCATGGATGGAGTTGACCCATTCGCCGCATTTGGGATAGGTATGATGTTAGTGGCTTTCGGCTTCAAGGTAAGTGCAGCACCATTCCACCTAGCTGCACCCGATGCCTACTCTGGAGCGGCATCTCCAATTTCTGGGCTCCTTGCTACTGCCTCAAAGGCAATGGGATTCGTAGCACTTTTCAGAGTCTTGGTAATCATCACAGTTCCAGAAGGCGCTGAAGCACTTTGGATGGTGGCCCTGGGAATATTTGCTGTTGTGACCATGACATGGGGTAACCTAGCAGCTCTGACAAGTGAAAATCCCAAGAGGATGCTTGCCTACTCCAGCGTGGCGCATGCTGGATACATGCTCGCAGCTGTCGCAGTGGTAGGAAGTGGGATATCCAGCACTGAAGAAAGCGTGGTAATACTGACCGCAGTAACTTTCCACTTAGCAGTATTAGTCCTCTTCAAACTTGGAGCATTCTTGGTTATTACACACCTAGAGACGGAAGGAAAGGGGCACAATATCGAGCATCTTCACGGTCTAGGAAACAGGGACCCAATGATCGCCGGATCGATGTTTCTGTTTGTTCTTTCATTGGCGGGAGTCCCCCCTCTGTCAGGATTCCTCTCAAAACTACTCATGATCAATGGAATCGTCTCCACGTCGGCCTCTACTGGGTCCTCCGATACCTCCGACATAGCTACGTGGGCCGAATCAGTCGATCCATTATTCTGGCTAGCAGCCGCAATTGTATTGAATAGCGCCTTGTCACTATTCTACTACCTTAGGATTGGTCTTGTTATGTTCTTTGAAGAACCAGCATCGACTAAACCGCTTAAGGCTGCTCCCTCCCTCAGAATGGCTATTTTCGCTTGTGCAATATTGACATTACTTTGCGGTGTTGGACCAGTCAGCGAATGGCTATTAGACTTAGTTAACGGAGCAATCGACTCATTCATGCATCAGGTATGAGGCTCAACTTCACATAGGTGACTATCGACGGATACCCGTGGGGCGTAGAGAGGAGAAGGTCGATTTTGAGCGGTTAGCTCAGCTAGAATCTGGCAGTGGAGACAGAATCAGAGTCCCTCTTCCCAACAGAAAGGTCAATGAAATGTTCGCAATAGCCGATGAGATTCTGGGTGGACGGAGACTAAGGGCTGTTTGTGAAGACGGATTAAGTAGAATTTCAAGAATACCTGGAAAGATGAGAAGAAGGCAATGGGTAAGGGAAGGGGATCTCATAGTCATACAGCCTTGGGACTTCCAAGATGAAAAGGCCAACGTGTGCATGAGGTACACAAAGACACAGTCGCTATATCTATCCAGAAAGGGGGTTCTTCCTGAAATAGTAGATCTCTTCGGCCTTTCTGAGGAAAAATCATCTGAAGACGAACAAGATAATGAATCCTTAATTGAGGAGGTCCAAGAACCTGAAAGCATTCAGGTGGACGAAGTCGAAGAAGAGACCCCAATTAAAATCCAATCCAGTAATGATGAAGATGACATAGACTCATTCTTCGGGTGAGTAAATGAATGATGATGAGAACTGGGACGAAGATATAGATGCGATAATGAAGTCGCAGACAAAACACGATTGGATGTCTGAGCCAAGGTTTAGGAAAATATTCGATGAGATAGAAGATGGGCTCCAAGGTGTAATGGGCAAAGGTCCATTTGAGTGGGTTGACAAGAGAGTTTTCGATGCAGTATTTGACAAGTCTACACTGCTAGCGATACACAAGCTCATGCAAAAGGGTGACATCGAGACTATCGATTACCCTATTGCTAGGGGCAAGGAAGCCCATGTCTTCCACGCTACATCAGTCAACGGCCCGGTAGCTGTGAAAATCTTCCATACTACGAATGCAGTCTTCAAGGGATTGGCCAAGTATATCGACGGGGATCCTCGATTTAACGGTCTTTCTGGGAGACATAGAGAATTGGTTAACATTTGGGTGAAGAAGGAATTCAGGAACCTAAGAAGAATGAGAAAGCATGGGATACGTGTACCATTGCCGATATCATACAACAAGAATGTCTTGGTAATGGAATTGATTGGAGACACTTCTGCAGCACCCAGACTAAGAGATATTGAGGTAGATAAAAAATTCGAAACATTCTCAGAAATGCTGGATATGGTTGCTGTTTCATGGCAAAAGGCCAATCTTGTTCATGCGGATTTGAGTGAGTACAACATCCTTTGGTACGAAGGCCAACCTTGGTTCATAGACGTGGGTCAGGGAGTCACCGAACAACATCCGCACTCCGAAGAATTCCTGGTGCGAGATGTGACTAGGTTGGTTCATTGGATAAATAAGCAGGGATATGAGGTCGAATTAGCAGACTCTATCCTCAGGGTATTAGAGGAACCAGTACCAGATTTGGAATCTCTCCCGGGCGTGGATTAAAGAGAGGCGCCTATTAGAAACCCTCGTGGAGCCCATAGCGCGTATACCCAAGGACCGTATCGCGGTACTGATTGGCAAGGGAGGATCAACCAGGAAGATGATAGAAGAAGCCTGTGGTGGAAAATTGGATATCGACTCTAGGTCTGGGGAAGTATCGGTAGATTGGTCAGATTCAGATGTAGATCCTGTTAAAAAAATGAAGACACCAGATGTCATTCTTGCAATAGGAAGGGGACTATCCCCCAAAAGAGCAGTCAACCTACTCGAGGATGAAATAAATCTTCGAGTATATGATATCAGGGAGTGGGTTGGAAGACAACCAAACCAAATAAGGAGAATGAGGAGCAGGCTGATTGGTCGTAATGGCCTGATCAGGAGCCGTATTGAGGAGCTCTCTGGAACTGAAATTGCTATTTATGGCTCATCAGTAATTGTTATTGGCGATGAGATGGGACTTGAGGTAGCCAACCCGGCAATAGAGTCGATATTACGGGGTGCTGAGCATGGTAGCGTGCTCCACGGACTTGAGAAGGATAGGAAGAGGCAACGAATCCGTTCAAGGAGCCTAGAGAGCTATGAGGAAAGAAGGAACGAAGAGTCTCCATTTGACTCACTTGTCCCGGGACTATCAGCGGCCCGAAGAAGAAGAGAAAGGAGACTCAAGGATAGTCAGATAAATGTTGAAGATAAGGGTGCCATTGACGAAATGTTGGAACTTGCTGAAGATGAGGAAATCATCTACGAGGAAGAATGAATTCTTCCGCCATTCCTAAGACATGAACCTCTTCGTAGGCATATGAATGACACCGGTTATGTGCTATACGACTATGAGAAATGGTCAATATATGCACTTACTGCCATCACCGTCCTCCTACTTTCGGCATTTTCTCTCAATATTCTCGATATCCCAAATCCACTGACAGATTTCGTTACTGAATATTATGTGGACCCTATCCTTGACGAGTCAGGAGGGGATGCGGGGTACAATGAGACTAACACAATCACCTACGCAGTAGTCCTGGCCCTCTTTGTCGCCGCGTTAAGTGCTTGGTTGAGGATTCTTAACATAGATTCCAGCGAGGCTACAATACTGGCCCTGTTGCCATATGTCTTCTGGGCGGCTCTAGGGGAGGTTGTGGAAGATGCGGATCTGTTTGATATCGAAATGGCTCCTCTATTTGTAAGTCCAAGTATTCATTTCCAGACTGCTCTATGGGTCATAATTGCTGGCTCCATCGGTTATCATGTTAGGAACTATGGCCCAGGAGTTAGTGAAAGGGAGAAGAATAGAATTCTGGAAAGCCTCTCGATGATTGCAATATTCTCACAGTTCTTGATTTACGGTCATTCAATCTCCGTGAGCGAGGTGGGTAGTGAGGTAGATTTGACAATGTTCGCATTAATTGGAATATCGGCCACTTTCCTACCGATATTCTTCAGGGAATCAACATCGGAATTCACTTATGTCCAGAGGTCTGTGTATCTAGTTGGCTCTGGAGGAGTACTGGTATTCTTTGGAGCCTTGGTTTCCTTCGCCACAACTCTTCCAGATGACAAGCTGACACTATGGCCACTGGTTATCGTTCTGGGAATCCCCATATTGATATGCTATGTGATGTTTGTTTCCGGAATAGAGTCTTCAAGAATTCTCTCAGAGAGGGGCTTTGTCGCAGGAATACTTCCTGAAGGAATGTCAGAATCTGAATATGAAGACCTAGTTTCTGATGACAAACTGATTATGGAGGAAAACAGAAAGAAAGCAGTGCTGGCGTATCCGGTGGTTTTTCTTGCAGTATCAGGACAGGTGATGGACGGATTAGCGACATGGATAGGCATAGACTACTTCGGCTATGAGGAGAAGCATCTTCTATCAGCTTGGATTATCGAAGAATTCGGTAATACATTCGGCTTCACATTAGTGAAGGCGGGCCTCGGTCTGATTATCTGGTGGTTCTTCGCCTTCGCAAACTTTGAGCATAGGCAACAGCACCTTAGATTACTAGTGGGTCTAATGATATTAGTCGTAGGAATGGCTCCAGGACTGAGAGGGGTAGCGAGACTGGTCATCGGCCAGTAAAAGTACTAATGGAGGAATACTTCCCATTCAATTGAAGGCTTAAACACCATCACGGACATGATACTCATGGATAGGCTGCCAACGAGAATCGACAAATCGAGTGAAGATTACTCTATCAGGAAGAGTCACAATTCAGCCTTAATCGAGGAACTCAGGGAAAGGGTAGATATCGCGAAAAATGGGGGCGGTGGAAAATACGTCGAGAGGCATGAGGCCAGAGGGAAGGGGATGCCTAGGGACAGAATTTCAGAAATTTGTGATCCAGGGTCTCCTTTCATCGAGTTTTCTACATTGGCGGCGTTCGAGATGTATGATGGCAAAGCCCACTCAGCAGGAATAGTTACTGGCATAGGAGTGGTCCATGGGAAAGAGTGCGTCTTTGTGGCTAACGACGCCACAGTAAAGGGCGGGTCATACTATCCGATGACTGTCAAGAAACACATTAGGGCCCAAGAAGTTGCTGAGTCAAACAATCTCCCCTGTATATACCTTGTAGACTCAGGAGGGGCCTTCCTCCCTCTTCAAGATCAGGTGTTCCCTGACAAAGGACATTTTGGTAGAATATTCAGGAATCAGGCGATTCTGTCAAGTAAGGGGATACCCCAAGTTGCCGCTGTCTTGGGATCATGTACAGCGGGCGGTGCGTACATCCCAGCAATGAGTGATGAATCAATAATAGTAAAGGGCAATGGAACAATCTTCCTTGCAGGACCACCACTGGTAAAAGCTGCAACAGGTGAAGAGGTCAGTGCTGAGAATCTCGGAGGAGCGGATTTGCATACCCGGGAATCAGGAGTTGCAGATCACTTTGCAGAAGATGAGACAGAGGCTCTTCAGACTGTCAGAGACATAGTTGAGAATCTCAACGTTGGAAAGAAAATTAGACTTGATACGGAGGACCCAGAGGATCCATATCACGACCCAGAAGAGTTACTAGGAATTATTCCTGATGACAATAGGACTCCATATGATGTCAAGGAGGTTATCTCAAGGATTGTAGATGGTAGCAGATTTCACGAATTCAAGGAGAGGTATGGAACTTCCTTGGTCTGCGGTTTTGCAAGGATACACGGGTACCCGGTTGGTATAGTGGCAAATAATGGTATATTGTTTTCAGAGTCTTCCCTAAAGGGAGCGCATTTTGTAGAACTCTGCGGTCAAAGGGGAATTCCTCTAGTCTTCCTGCAGAATATCATGGGATTCATGGTTGGAAGAGATGCAGAAGCAGGAGGAATAGCCAAAGACGGGGCCAAACTTGTTACTGCAGTCTCTTGTGTGCCAGTCCCAAAGTTTACAGTAATCATAGGGGGCTCACATGGAGCCGGAAACTATGGAATGTGTGGTAGAGCATACGATCCAAGATTCCTATTCATGTGGCCGAATGCTAGAATATCCGTAATGGGAGGAGAGCAAGCAGCCAGCGTTCTTTCAACTGTAGGTAATGCCGACCCAGAGGCAATAAGGGAGAAGTATGAGAGGGAGAGCAATCCATACTACTCTACTGCCAGAATATGGGATGATGGAGTGATTGACCCTAGAGATACCAGGGATATCTTAGGACTCTGTATCTCATCCTCTCTAAATGCTAAGATGCCAGAAAATAGGTATGGAGTATTCAGGATGTGAAATTATGCAAAATTTAGTTAGCGACAAAGTCCCGATAACCGAGCTTTGCTGTCTAGAGATAGAGGGACCTGTAGCCATCATCACCATCTCAAGAAGTGAAGTATTCAATGCGTTGAATGTACAACTAATTTCCGAGTTGATAGATCTGATTACTTGGACCTCCTCAAGGTCCGCTGCGATAAACGGGACACTGAATGACCCAAACGATATGCCTTACTTCAGAGCATTAGTGCTAAAGTCCGAGGGTAAGCATTTCTGTGCTGGTGCGGATGTCAATATGATGAGAGATGCTGGTGCGGCAAGTCCAGAGGAAAACAGAGCTGATTCCAAGAGGCTCGATACACTGTTTAACTCACTCTGGTCACATCCATGCTTCACTATATGTTGCGTTCAGGGCGTGGCTCTCGGAGGAGGCGCAGGTCTGGTTTCGTGTGTTGATCATGTAATTGCCGAACCGGGTACAAGAATAGCTCTCTCGGAAGGTAAGCTAGGCATACTCCCAGCCGTAATTGGTCCTTACGTATACAGGAAAACAGGTAGCTCCGAATTCAGGAGACTCTCAATGATTGCCAGCAGGATTTCTTCAGAAGAGGCTCTGAGGATTGGGCTGGTAAATGAAATAGTAGAGGATAAGAATAATTTTGAACAATCTTGCAGAGAGGTCATAGAAAATCTCCTCACTAGCGGCCCAATGGCTGTCCACGAGGCAAAGAAACTGACCTTGGTATTCGATAGATGGACTGGTTCAGATGAAGAATTGAGAGAATGGACTCTAGAGAAGACAAGCGAGATGAGAGAGTCCATAGAAGGTCAAGAGGGTCTTTCAGCCTTCTTGGAGAGAAGGCCTCCTAATTGGTCTCCGAAGTAGCTTGAGAGTGGTAGTCATGTTTCCTGAGTGGATGGAGGGGGCGCCAACACCATTCTCATCCGTACTTGTTGCCAACAGGGGGGAGATTGCAGTCAGGGTGATAATGGCCGTTAAGGAAGCTGGACTCAGGGCAATCGCCGTCTATTCAGATTCCGATAGTAATGCTCTTCATGTGGAAATGGCAGATGATGCAGTGCACCTAACCGGTAATTCTCTAACTGAAAATTACCTCAATTCTGAGGCCATAATATTGGCAGCAAAATCATCAGGTGCCCAAGCCATTCATCCAGGATACGGATTCCTCTCTGAGAGAGCAGACTTCGCTCGTGATGTCGCCAACGCAGGAATTATTTGGATAGGACCATCCCCTGAGGCTATAGAAACAATGGGTGACAAAATATCGGCTAGATCTAGAATGATAGAGTCAGGAGTACCTGTAATTCCCGGTGATGAAATAGCGATTCCAGAAGGAAGCGATCACATGGGAGCATTGGCTACTGTCGCTGCCAGGGTCGGCTATCCACTACTCTTGAAGGCCAGTGCAGGCGGAGGTGGGAAGGGAATGAGAGTAGTTCACGAGCCGAAAATGCTCAGGACGGAGTATGAGGCAGCAGCAAGAGAAGCTTCTGCGGCATTCGGGGATGGAACAGTATATGTTGAGAGGTTGCTCACTGGAGCAAGACATATCGAGATACAAGTTCTAGCGGATAAACATGGGAACTGCATCCACCTAAATGAGAGAGACTGCTCCCTCCAAAGGAGACATCAGAAGGTCATTGAAGAGGCACCATCAACAGCGGTATCTAACGATTTAAGGAAGTCAATGGGTGAATCTGCAGTTATGGCTGCAATGGCTGTTGATTATGTCGGGGCTGGAACTGTCGAGTTACTTCTTTCTCCAAATGGGCAGTATTATTTCTTGGAAATGAATACAAGGCTGCAAGTAGAACATCCAGTAACCGAGATGATTACCGGTGTTGACTTGGTCCAGAAACAACTCGAGATAGCATCAGGTATGACACTTGGAATTTCACAGGATTCCGTAGGAATAAATGGCCATTCAATTGAGGCCAGAATATATGCGGAGGATGCTAAGAGGGGCTTCCTTCCCTCAATTGGCACCCTAGGGGTTTGGATACCTCCGAGTGGTCCTGGAATCAGATTGGACTCTGGAGTCAGGCAAGGAGATTTAGTAACCGTTGATTTCGACCCAATGCTCGCAAAACTGATTGTTCATGCACCGGACAGGAAATCCGCGATTAGAAGAATGGATAATGCATTATCATCATTCGTCGCCCTTGGCGTAACTACCAATATAGGATTCCTGAGAAATGCACTATTGCATCCTTCTTTCACTTCAGGAAGCATAACAACAGACTTCTTGGATAGTACACCGATAAATGAATTCGATCCCAACTACACCGATCCGAAAATTATCGTGTCCATCGCAGCATCAGCCAAGAGATTAGGTCTCGATAAATTAGCAAACACCCTCTCAAGCTCAGATATGGACGACCATTCCGGTCATTCTGGCGACCCCTTCAGGACATTGTCCAGGAGATTTCCATAGGTGGTTACATGGATTGGGAGATTGCTGATTTAGAGGATAAATTCTCTGTTGACCTGACTGAAAGAGAGGGAAAGGTTACCATTTCATCTGTTTCTGTTAATGGAATTACTGATGAATGTCCGGAGATTAGAATTTCACAGGTTGGAAAAAACCCTACAATTATTCTGGAGACCGAAAGCGGATCAAGACCCGCCCTCGTGATGAAAATAGATGGCAAATGGTGGATTCATCTGGAAGGAGAGGTATACGTTGTCAATGAGGTCGAGAAAGGAGGAAAGTCATCAGAATCGGCTGGGGGGCTCTCAGCTCCTATGCCCGGAACCATACTAGAAGTCATGGTTAAAGAAGGACAGAGAGTTAGGGAAGGGCAGCCTCTTATGACTATGGAAGCGATGAAAATGGAGCACAGGATAATTTCGCCAAAGTCAGGGGAGGTCATTTCCGTAAATTTCAACAAAGGAGATAGAGTAGACATGGGTTCAACATTGGTTGAGTTGGGCGATTAGGTTAGTTTGAGTTCAATGATTATTTCGGGTCTGCATTAATACGGGAAGACTACATCGAGGGACCATGGAAGGCTTCACTCTAGCTATCGCGGCATTCATGGGAATCAGTTTGGCGGCGGCTTCCGGCTTCCGAGTTTTCCTTCCTCCATTTCTAATGGCATTATCAGTCAGATCAGGAATTGTGGACATTGATCTTATCGGTACGCAGTTTGAATTTTTCACCACTACTCCGGCCATCATTCTGCTTGGAATAGCCATGCTCGCTGAGTTTGCCGCTTACTATGTTCCATTTATTGATAATCTGCTTGACACTATTGCTACCCCGGCAGCAGTAATCTCAGGAGTCGGAATGACTGCAATCTCACTGGAGGGGAGCGAGCCAGTAATTCAGTGGGCAATAGCGATCGTTGCTGGAGGGGGGATGTCGGCGACAATTCAGACAGCCACAGTCGCGGCAAGGGGAATCAGCTCAACCTTCACCCTTGGGACTGCTAATCCACTGGTAGCCACAAGTGAGAATATTGCCAGTGTTGCTCTTACCATAATCGCCCTATTGTTTCCCATATTAGCGATTTCCTTCGCTACATTGGTAGCATTGCTACTGATTAGGCGAAACATGGTCAAGGATAACGAAACCAATGGTGCCAGAGTCGCTTAATGCCAACCGATTTGAACTATTGCGGACACGTGGTACCGTGTCCCGTGAGCCGAGCGCCCAGTCCCCGATAAAAGAGGAAAGGCTCCGAATCGGAAAGACGAAGAAGACAGCCGCAGGGATAGTGGGTGTTCAGAAGTCATTTTCAATCGGCTTTCATGAAGCGGGAATGAAGCGTACATTGCAGTCGATGCTGGCCGTGAATAGGTTTGACGGATATGATTGTCCGGGATGTGCATGGCCAGATCCAGATGACCATAGGAGTAGTTTCGAGTTCTGTGAAAATGGTGCAAAGGCCTTCGTCACAGAGGCCACCAAGAAGAGAGTTACCCCAGAGAAAATGAGGGGGATATCTGTTACGGAACTGTCGAAACTTACTGATATGGAGCTGGACAAGATGGGGAGAATAACAAATCCCCTGTTTCTGAAAGAAGGAGAGGATACCTATGAAGAAATAGACTGGGGGAGCGCATTCAAGATTATCGCATCAAGGATTAGTGGGTCTGATGATCCAGATGAAAATGTATTCTACACCAGTGGTAGAGCCTCAAACGAGGCAGCATTCCTTTGGGGGGTCTTGGCAAGACAAATCGGTACTAACAATCTTCCCGACTGCAGTAACATGTGTCATGAGTCCAGTGGTGTCGCCTTGTCAAGATCCATCGGGATTGGTAAGGGAACAGTAAAGCTGTCATGTTTTGAAGAAGCAGATTTAATTTTGGTAATAGGTCAAAATCCGGGAACCAACCATCCAAGGATGCTAACTGCATTAGCCGCATGCAAAGAGAATGGAGGATCTGTTGTTAGTATAAATCCCTTGGAAGAGACAGCAATGAAGAGATTCAAACACCCTCAGAATCCTTTGCATCTTATTGGAAAAGGGGTTCAGATTGCGGATGAGCATCTGCCAGTTAGGATCGGTGGAGACGCCGCTCTCCTTCAGGGATTCGCCAAGACCATGCTCTCACAGGGAGGAACTGATCCAGACTTCATCTCAAAGAATACTTTGGGTTTCGAAGATTGGAAGAGGCATATAGAATCCACAGATTGGGAGACAATTGTCGAACAGTCAGGCATCTCCCGGGACAGAATAGAGAAGACCGGTACCGCGATAGCCAAATCGGAGAGAATGATTGTATGTTGGGCCATGGGGCTCACACAGCATGAGAATAGTGTTGCTGTAATTCAGGAGGTCTCGAACCTCCTTCTTGCAGGGGGGCATTTTGGCAAGCCAGGTGCCGGAGCCTGTCCTGTTAGGGGCCACTCCAATGTCCAAGGAGATAGGACAGTCGGAATTAACCATCATCCTACTGAGGATTTTATCTCCTCCTGCGAAAATGAGACCGGGATAAATATGCCCCGGAATAAGGGGTACGATGTCGTAGAGTTCATCCAAGCAGCATTACAAGGTAGGGTTAGGACATTCATGGCACTAGGTGGGAACCTAGTATCAGCAATGTCTGATACAGAGAGAGTCGCCGAGGCGATTTCCAAGATAGACTTGACAGTGCAAATATCAACCAAGCTCAACAGGTCCCATTTGATTACTGGAAGGGAAGCCTTGATCCTTCCCTGCCTTGGGAGGACTGAGAGGGATCCTGCTGGATTCGTGTCCGTGGAGAATTCCATGGGCTTGGTACATTCGAGCGAAGGCTCCTTGAAACCAGCATCAGAGAACCTACTTTCAGAGCCAGAAATAATCTCCAGAATAGGAAAAGAGCTCTATCCGGGAGGACCCATGGACTGGAATTTGTATAGCGACCATGAGAATACCAGGTACCTGATTTCCAGATGTATACCCGGATTCGAGGATTACAATACCAAAGTACGCGCCAAAGGAGGTTTTTACCTTCCCAATGGCCCTAGAGATGGCCCAATCTGGAACACCCCCTCTGGAAAAGCGCATTTCTTCTGTCACGATCTTCCCAAAAGATCCTTGGAGGATGGAAGATTTATCCTAATGACCGTAAGAAGCCACGACCAGTACAACACCACAATCTATGGTATGGATGATAGATACAGAGGCATTTACAACGCTAGGAGAGTAGTAATGATGAACAAAGATGACATGAAGGATATCGGTGCCTCTGCAGGTCAGGAAGTTGATCTGACGAGCCACTGGGAAGGAAGAAAAATACATTCAGAGAGGTGGAAGGTCGTACCATATGACATACCTAGAGGGAACCTCTGCTCCTACTTCCCTGAGGCGAACGTTCTTGTCCCACTGGAAAGTACCGCAGAAGGTAGCAACACTCCTACTTCGAAATGGATTGAGGTATCAGTTTCAACCAGATAAAAAATACTCTATTTCAAACTCTCGAGTATTTCCTTTTCCCCCATGTAAGGCCTGAGGACTTCCGGGACTCTGACCCTACCGTCTTTCAGCTGGTTCTGCTCCATTATGGCGACCAATGCCCTACTCGTTGCTACTGCTGTCGAATTCAGTGTATGGACGGATTCATTCCCCTCATTTGTCCTATATCTCATCCTGAGTCTATTTGCCTGATAGTCGGTACAGTTGGAGCATGAAACAACCTCTTTGTAGGAACCGGCACCCGGTAGCCAAGCTTCAAGATCGTATTTCTTCGCCGCGACAGTCCCCATGTCTCCTGTACAAATGTTGACCACTCTGTAATGCAAGCCTAGGCTGTCCCAGAGATCTACAGCATTCTGCAGTAATTCTTCATGGTGACCCCATGAATCATCAGGATGACAGATAACTATCTGCTCAATCTTAGTGAACTGGTGAACTCTCCAAATGCCTCTGTCTGACAGTCCGTGAGCCCCTACTTCTCTTCGGAAACAGGGAGAAACCCCAACTAACTTGACAGGTAGCTCATTCGGCTCGATTACCTCGTCCATCCTCATTGCTGTCAACGGATGTTCGCTGGTCGCAATGAGATAGTAGTTGTCTGGCTCGATACCGTACATAACGGTCTCAAAGTCGGATAAATCCGTTACACCCTCATAAGCCTCCCTGTTCATCATTAGTGGAGGTTGTACCAGGGTGTACCCCCTATCTATCAAAAAGTCTGCAGAGTACTGCTGAAGGGCCATCTCCATTCGTGCCAAATCTCCTTGCATGAAGTAGAATCTGCTACCTGTGATTTTTGCGCCTCGTGCCTGATCAACCCATCCGTTCATCTCAATTAGATCGTTATGATTCCTAGCTTCGAAGTCAAGCTCAAGCTTTTCGCCATGTAGACTGTGGAGAGTATTTTTCTGGTCGTCTTCACCAATCGGAACATCAGGGTGTAGTATGTTCGGTACCTTCATCCTCAGACTATCTCTTTTTCGAAGGCATTCCTCAGCAATCGAGCTTAGTTCCGCAATCCTTTCTCCTAGATTGGAGACTTCTGAGAGAATCTCTTCAGCTCTGGATGAATCCCCAGATTTCTTCGCCTCTGCAATACCTTTCGCAGCCGCATTCCTCTCTCTTCTTATTTGGTCCGCATCATACTGGGCCTTGCGCCATTCTTCATCCAGTCGGATTATCTCATCTATCGAATCATGGGGAATCCCTCTCCTGTCGTGATCCGCCCTAATCTGGCCCGCATTCTCACGGAACATGGTAATGTCCAGCACTATTATCGCCTCCTGCACATCACTATTGACTTTCAAGGAATCGGGAAAAATCATCAGAAGAACGTGATGTCCTGCCAAAGGTTGCCTATTCCGAGGGCAAAGTATCCGGAAACCAGGTATCCTAGTATCGACCCCCCATTCAATAGTGGGAGTCCAGCTTGGGGCTTACCCATCGCTACTTGTGTCATAAGAGCTAGGTATCCCAGAAGCCCTCCTAATAATGTACCAAGGCCCACAATTATTGGATCAGAATACATCACCCCAAAAGCGCTGAAGAAGGTAATCTCGGAACCGGTCTGAGGTAAGAAAGAGACCGATGATATTACTAGCATTCCAGGAAAAATAACATCTCCGAGGCCCATGAATAGAGCATCCCTCCCGCCCTTCTTCACCTTCGCACTTTCAAGATGCGGAACAGGGTCATCCCAGTCCATCCCCCCTGATTCATAATTGGGTTCGCTCATGACACTGTCTTCTTCATCAATGAATGAGTAATTAGTGCTCTTGGGAGCTACAAGAAGAACAGGAAGCTTCAGTCCAATCATGGTATCAGCGAGCTCCAACATGTGCTTACTGCCATTGACTGCCCAATGATCGTAAATTGCAGCGACAATCATGAACCCAATAATCAANACTGGGACGAAAGACACTCCAATTAGAGTGACTACTCCAGCTCCGACCATAATTCCAACCCCATTGACCACATACCACTCAGGGAAGATATGCAGAAGCCAAATAGCGCCAATTGAAAATAACAAGGTCAGGACTACGAAGAATGGAATTTCAGAAAACATGAGGTGGATGAGAGCAATCCCGAAAAGAAACGCCAAAGAAATTGATTGTTTCTTTTTCGGATATCTGTAAAGTGAGAAGATAAGGGCTACATAGGTCACTAAAATAAAAGGGATCACTGGATTGATCTCGGTTGTTCCACTGTAGATCATTCCCAATGCTACATATGGCTGGAGCGCGTAAAAGAGACTCATCCACAGCGCAAAAAGCACTATCGCTTTAATGAAGAAATCACGACCCTTCCTTGCTAGCCAAATAATAACTATAGTGAAAATACCTATCATTGCGAGCTCAAGAGCTACATATGCGCCTTTGGAAGCACCCTCTTCGCCGAAGGCCCTCGCCTCTGGAATATTGTATAATGGCTGGATACTTAGTCCAATGAGAATTGTGGATACGAACATGAAAGCCATACCAGTCATTGAAGCCCATTGATCTTTCATTGCGGCTAGCACACCGCCTCCGCCCCCTGCACTCATGCTTGCACGAACTTCAAGGGCCATATCACCTTGACCCGTTCGCGCCCACCACCAAATCGCGCAGGATAAACCCGATGTCTGGTCGTTCATGGCTCGAAGAAAGAACAAATATGGGCATTAAGTTAGGGTTGGAAAACTGTGAAGGCATTCTTTCAAGACTTGGCAACCCTCAGTCTTCATTTCCATCTATACACGTAGCCGGTACGAATGGAAAAGGATCTCTATGTGCTCAGCTATCCGCAGCATCCTCTGCCAACGGGTTAAAGACAGGATTATTCACATCTCCGCATCTAGTCACTGTTGAAGAGAGAATAAGGATTGATGGAGTTCCTATTGAACCACAACAGTTTGATCAGGCATTAAGTAAAGTAATGGTTGCTTCGGAGGAGAATCCTTCGATATCCCCGACCTATTTCGAGACAACTTTTCTTGTTGCAATGGTAATATTCAGAGATCTTGGCGTGGAGAGAGCGATTATCGAGACTGGCATGGGAGGGAGAATGGATGCGACTATACTTGTGGAGGCTGATATGGCCATCCTCACTACAATCTCGATGGACCACTCTGAATATCTTGGCGACACAATTACCGAAATAGCCAGTGAGAAGGTAGCGATTCACAGGCCAGGTAATCCATTTATTGCCATTAAGCCCGAAGAATTAGAACTTCAGAGACTAATAGAAGACAGGGTTGGAGATGACCTTTCTTGGGCAATAATGCCCGATGAATTGAGTATTTGGGAGTCTTATTCGGTGATCACCTCAAAGGTGCGAGATTATTTTGGCTGGAAAAAGGACTACTTTGACTGTATTTGGCCAGGGAGATCTCCGGGATTTGGTTCTTCCTGGTTCAATGAAGTAGATTTGAAATTCAGTGCCGCCCATAATCCCGAGAGTATGAAAAACGACATAAGAGAGACAGAAGATGTGGATGTAATCCTAATTGCGATGATTGAGAAGGACGAGGTCTATGAGACCATGAGGGTCCTATCAGAAGAAGTATCGAAAAGACTGAAGCCACCGAAGATAATTATTACAGAGATTAAGTCAGGAAGGAAACCATCCTTACCTCCAGAAATTCTTACGGAAATAATACATTCAGTTAGTCCCATACTTCTGACCATCATCCCGATTACAGACCTAACATCAGCACTTGAAGAGAGCTTCAGACTGGCAGCTCAAGAAGGCGGGAGAATAATGGTTGCTGGCAGCATATATTTACTTGGAGAAATAATTTCTAAAGTAGTCTCAGATAGGGGATTGGATCTTAGAAAAGTGATGACAATTCACTAAGAAGCCAAGTATGATGACCTCTCCTCGTAACCCATCGATGTCAGGTAAGAGTGAGCCCAAGGCGGAAATAAAAGTCGTAGTGGAATCCCGGGATACTGCTTCGAAGGTGATTTTGATTTCTTTAGTCATAGTCCTCTCAGGAGTATTATTGGCGCTATTGACTACGGACGCCGGAGAGAGTATTTTGAACCCAGTTTCTGATAATTCGGGGAACTGTGGCGATGGTGTTGACAATGACAATGGCGGACAAGCTGATCATGATGACCCGGATTGTTACAACAATCCAGAACTTTGGGAGGGCTACGACGAGAATAGAACCGAGGCGAATCGAGATAACGACCCTCCCGGTGGGAGATAGAGGTGAGGACATGGGTGACAAGTGGGACAAGAGGTTTTTGGAACTAGCAAAACATATCTCATTGTGGAGTAAGGACCCATCTACAAAGGTCGGTTGTGTAGTGGTTGGTGAAGATAGAGAGATCAGGTCAACTGGATTCAACGGATTCCCAAGAGGAATTGAGGATGACGATGGAAGGCTTTCAGATAGGTCTCAGAAGTATCCTCTGATATGTCATGCCGAAGAAAATGCAATTATGCATGCCGCAAGAGTTGGCGTATCCCTCAAGGGAAATACAGCCTATGTTACTTGGCCACCCTGTTCCAGATGCACCAGATCCCTTATCCAAGCAGGAATAAAAGAGGTCGTTTTCCCGAAGGATTTGGACATACCAGATAGGTGGCAGGAGGATTTCGCAATCGCCATGTCAATGATGTCAGAAGCTCAGGTGAGTGTTAGGCAAGTTTAGTTAGTGTAGGCCAGAGGTCTTCCAGATCAGAGTATAATTCTTCAATCCCACCTTCGTTAATTATTACCAAATCAGACAAAGCGGCAGTAGCATTGAGGGCTTGTCCCGCCTCATCAGAGGCAACTTCCTCCGCCTTCTCCTGAGCAAGGAATCTCTCCTTCTCTGTTGGGTCGCCTATCCTGCCTCTATCTTGTGATCTCTTCCATCTAGAATCAAGGCCTGCCCTGATCTCAATCAGAACAAAATCGCTTCTCTTTCTGAGTGCCTCAACTTCACCGGGAGTTCTAATTGAGTCAATCACCGCATCTTCGCCATTCAATGACTCTAGTAGCATTTCTGCGAGAATACCTGCACCGCCTCTTCTACGAAGCTCCCTTCCACCCTCAATCAATGAGTCCCTACTTTCCTCTATTCCCTGCTCCGATAGCCATGATCTGATAGAATCTGAACATGAGGTAGTCTTCACTCCCTTAGAGGAAAACCAATTGACTACGGTAGTTTTCCCAGAAGCATTCCGACCAGTCAATCCCACAAGCATGGCTGTGGGAAGGCATACGGGAAATAGGGCTTTCTAGCGCCAGAATGGACGAGTCCTAGCATATTGCAATTCAGAATTATGTATGGACCTCAGTAATCTTACCCTATCCCCAGGGGGGCCTCTTAGAATTCTGGTTGCTGTATCCTCCCCAACTCCTCTGCCCATCAAGCAAAGAATAGCATCCTGACCATGTGTCCTCACAAGCTCTGCGTTCCTCTGAATTCTTCCTGTGATTTTCTCGTCCGAGCTTCTAATCCTCTCTAAAAGAGATTTTTCCAGTCTTTCTGGAGCACAGGCCTGCATAGTTCCCCCGCAACCCGAACAAGGAGATATCTGGGCCAATCTTTCTACCCGTCTCCTGGTTTTACTTTCACAATTCAAGCAAATTAGAACCGCTCGTTCATTGAGGAGGCGTGTCTCCAGCCTCTCTCTAATTTCGACATCACTCCATGCTGGAAGTAACAAATCCATCTCAGCTCTTGGTGATCTGCCAAGCCTCCCTGGGGCAGTAATGTGGACCTCTACACTCCCATTACTTATCTGTCGAAGTAGGTCCTGCGTCCCTTCGATATCCATCCTCTCATGGAAAAGCTTCTCGAGAGACTCTTCGATTACGGGGGTTCCTCTGTATCTCTGCATCAAACCCTCTAGATTGACCTTCCTAGGGTCCGTGCCTTTCTGAAGAATCCCCATCTTCCTAGCAACCTGAACCACTCTCCATCTGATTGCTCTACCATTAGGGATAGTCATCCACATAATGGAAGGAATTGATGAAGAAGGGGTTTCATTGAGTAGATTCACGACATCACTGGCAGACAATGAGGGAACCTGTAGTGAGATCCTGTATGGATCAATCGTTGATCTTCCCATCTTCCCGTCCTTCAAAGAACCCATTGCCTGTAGAAGATGTCCAAGTGTCTCATTTACCCTAGATCCCCTGCAGGTATTCACAATTATGGCCCCATCACTTTCTGAAACTGTAATAGTGTTCTCATCTGGAATTACGCCAGATGCATCGTAATGTTCAGTGACGGTACTGATGAGATGATTACGTGCATCCTCAGATAATGGATACTCACCGAGGTCGCGAGCTTCACCATTCGAAGCACCGATGGCAATGGCAACAGATCTTCTGAGCATACCGACCTCCATAGCAACCTCAATCGGGACCGGAGGTAACTCCCCAGACCATACAGGGACTTCTCCCGAATCATTGATTGGAATGACCAGAATTTCTTCTTGATCGGGGTCAGCATCGACAATTTGCCAGGTTCTCCCAGCCATCACGAAAGCTCTACTGCCACTTTTTCCGTCCTCTTCTCCACCCAGAGAAAGAACAAACGCCTCGTCTACAGACCCAAGGACACTCCTGCCAACTGCGTCNCTCACTCTGTAAGATAACTCGTCTGGAATCATTGAGATATGGTCAATCCGGTTTCTGCCTAGTCTAGCTGAAGGAGAGAACCACCCCTCTTTCAGTGATTCTGGAAGTCCTGATATCAACTGTTTCCTCCATTTTATCTTCTTCGAATCATCAATCTCTTGATCCCATGATGGCCTCTCAAGAGGAGCATCACCTTCTGTAATATCTGCCAATCTAGACCAAAGCTTTGGCGACCAAGAGGTAACGTCAGATTCATTGGGGTCTTCGACGAAATTTANCATCCACCTATCGCTAAGTACTCTGAGCAGGGAGATGGTATCCTCCCTATTCCACTTATTGAAGATTGAACACCTCGCTATTATGTCGGTAGCTAAGTCAATTGGAACTACCCCCCTCTCAATTGACATCTGCATAAATTGGTTTGCGGCAACGATACCTGGATTAGTGCGCCATTCGACACCCTCTAATTCTCCATGCATGGCCTTTCGGGCAATAACCGCACCTTCGGCAACCTCGTCAGTCTCCCATGCCAGCAATTCCCCTCTTCCGGTACCTCCGATGGTATGTTCTGCCCTGCCCATCCTCTGGAGAAGCCGATCAACAGCTCTGGGACTTTGTATTTGATGGACTCTTTTGATTGAACCTATGTCTATCCCAAGCTCAAGGCTACTAGTACATACTATGGCATGCAAATCTCCGTTTCGGAGCCTTTCCTCCATTTCCATCCTGGTCTCAGCGGCAAGACTTCCATGGTGGACGCCAAGTTTCAAGTCTGGATTAATCCCTCTTAGTCGCTGGGAAACTGATTCTGCAGCATTACGTGAGTTAACGAAAACCAATGCCGGGTAGCTCTCATAGAGAGATTTTGCAAGCCTCCTATGAGCTGCAACTGAATGGGGCGAACATGACCAAATTATTGACGTAGCTTCATCTGATGGGTCCGGCATTTCTCTGTGGACCAAAACTTCGGTGGATCTTGGAGAAGGGCCAACAATTGCGATAGCATCTCTCGATAGCCATCTAGCTGTTTCATCAGGATTTCCAACTGTGGCAGAAAGGCCGATCCGCTGGAACCCATTCGGACAATATTCATTGATTCTTTCCAGAGCAACCAACAATTGTGCGCCTCTTTCCGATGATGCTAGGTCATGTACTTCATCTAATACCACTGCCTTTATTCTGGATAAATGTCCCCTCAGTCTACTTCCGAGGAGCATTATTTGTGCAGTCTCAGGAGTTGTGATCAGTAGGTTCGGGGGATTTTTCGACTGCTTCGCCCTCTCTCTTTGCGAAGTATCGCCATGTCTTAGCCCAACAGTTATTCCCAAGGGTTCTAGCATTTCGGCAAGCCTCCTGTCAATATCCCTGTTTAGTGCTCTGAGAGGGGTAATGTAGAGTATCGATAGCCCCTCCCAATTCTCTGAGATGAATCTGGATGCCAAAGGAAGGATTGCAGCCTCAGTTTTTCCACTTCCAGTGGGTGAGACCAGGACTCTATCAAATCCAGACACCAGGTCTTCCATGGACGAGCTCTGTATCGAAGAGAGTGTCCACTTCCTACTATCGATAAGTCCTCTGACCTTAGGATGGAGAATGGTCATGGTGCTCCCAACTAGATTTCCGAAGAAGGATGAGGTGGCAAATCATCGGACCAATCTGACATTTCGTTCAGTGTCCTAGTCACGTTAGTCACCTCTCCCTGCTCCCAATAATCCACGCCGATGAATGTAGGCCTATTACCTACAGTTTCCCAGCATAGCAGAGCTCTTTCCAGTAAAGTATCGTAAGAATTGACCTGAGATGCCTTAGTAGCGTCAGATAAACCGAAAGTACTCAACCAGTTATTCATATGCCAAACAGGCTGACTAGAATCACCTCTCCCGACATTACAACTCATGTCCTCAGCATTTTCCTCCGCATAAGGAGTATCCCAAGTATGCCTCCACGCTGACATCAACTCGGCATAATTCTCTTGGTATTCGTATTGAATAAATACAACTATATTTTTTCCTGAGAGGGATAAATCCCCAATCGACGGCCATGGATCTCCCAATTCATGCACATAGGCCTTTTCCAGAATACCAGTAACATTTAGCAGATATTCTAGATGATCCCCGGGAATCTGGTTTTCGAAAAGAAAGCTTACAACATCGCCACTACTGTTATTATGAAGGGAATTAAGAGTTCTAAGCCAAGAGAAAGCATCAACACTACCAAACAAGCAGGGGTGCATATCAAAGACTCCTATGCCGTGACAGAATACCACATCTTCCTTTTCATTTTGCGATCCCATTTGGTGATGAGGATCTAACATAAATGATCTAATTCCGCCTTCCCACTGACTTTGTAACCCTGTTAGATGGTTTATTCCAGCTAGGACCCCATCTTCAGGAGTTGAATAGGCGTTGTGTGCCTCTGCAAATGTGAAATCATCATATGTTCTGAGACAATACTCAGACTTTCCGTGACATGAGATGTAGTCTTCCCTATCCAGGTGATCGAAACCCCTGGATTGCTCCCAATCGTTGGGGAGGCCATCTCCATCAGCATCCTGATCTAGTGAATCACAAATCATATCTCCATCATAATCTGCAGGAACCGAGCTATTGTCAAGAGGGTCAGTGGAGCAATCTAACTCTGTGAAATCTCCCCAAAGGTCACCATCGTCATCAGTATCAAGAAAATCACAAACCAAGTCTCCATCGATATCAGATGGAACACTGGTGGAGGTGAAAGGGTCAGTAGTACAATTTAGCTCCATATCATTGTCCCATCCATCTCCATCAATATCCAGATCTTCACTGTCTTGAATTCCATCTCCATCCAAATCAGGAGCGTTAGCCATACAACCAGATGTTAGGATAAAAATAACCATCACTGCTGGCAGGGGGCTCCTTTCCATCAAACCTCCATAACATGGTCTTCTCATGAACCAATCGGATGAAAATCTTCAATTGTATCAGTCAGAAAATAGGAAGTGACTAATCATATGTGCTCTGTCCAGTGGTTGCTATGGCTCGCGGAAGGGTAACCAGGAAGGGTGTTCTGACCAAGTGGTGGGAATCTAATAAGGACAGCCAGTTTCAAATCATAACTTACGCTACAATTCTATCATGTGCATCTATGGCATGGGGGTTCATTTTCCTATTTATGCTCGGAGGAGCCACAGATCCTTCACATCAAGATAGCTTGGTCCCATTCAGTTGGCTCTGTTTGGTTGTTGGGTCATTTACCTCATTCTACACTCTACCTGAGTTTGGTTATTTTTGGTCGCAAAGAACAGCTTTGGAGGAAATACTTGAGTTGGATGCAAGGACTGAAGTCCTCAAAAGGAGGAAGGAGGCGGAAGATGCCGCAGATATTCTCGGCCCTAAATATCAATCAAGGCTTATGGGACTATACGATCATTACCAGATTAGAGGAGGGAGGAGGTTCAAGGTAGACGCTTCTCCTGTAAAGAATTCCCTAACCGAAAAAACTCCAGTCGTAGGGAGGGAATTTCAACGTCAGTGGTGGCAAACAGAAAACTCCAAACTTTCAGAATTCCTTCCAGCTCTCTCGATCCTCAAAACAAAGAAGGCAAATAGAATGATAATCGTTTTCTCGACATTGGCAATCGCCCTACTACTCCTCAACACCCTCTTTGGAATACATATTGGCATAGGGGGAATAAATCACGAAACCTTAGATCTTTCAGCATATCTGTTGTCGACGGAAAATGTTACTTTTAATCCTCCTCATTTAGACTCTGTAAGCCTATTATTAATCGCCTTCTTTTCTTTAATCTTAGATTTTACCAGGCCTCCAGTGATATTTCAAGAGGAGGAGTGAGATGAACAGTGCAGTATTCAGAGAAGTATTTCTTGCAGGTGGTCTAGTCTCTCTACTTCTAGGCGCAATGTTTCTCTCAACAGGAACATTCCCCCCTATGGTTGTGGTCGAATCTGGATCGATGATGCATGACGAAGATGGAAAAATCGGCGTAATAGACCCAGGTGATTTAGTCCTGGTAATTAATCCAGCCAGAAAAAATGTAGTGACATATGTTGAAGCCACAGACACGAATGATGATAATTTTGGATACAAGTCTCATGGGATGTACGGGGATGTAATTGTGTTTAGTAAAAATGGGGGTACTGATACTCCTGTAATCCACAGGGCGCTTCTGAAGGCTGTCCATAATGACACAGGTGGGTGGGATGTCCCAGGTACCACCCTGAGGGGGGTTAGTAGTATCAATTGGACGCTTGAATATAGCTGTGTTTCATATCATGGCTCGGTTTATGAACTGAAGATAGAAGATTGGGTCCCCTCTCATGAAGGATATCTTACAACTGGGGATAATCAGGATACCAATGGATGTAGGATAGACCAACTTTCAGCTACCGGCCAAGATGGAAGAAATGGGCTTTTAGATGAGAATAATAATCCAGTTACTGCGGTGAAGGATGAATGGATAATTGGGATAGCCTCTTCGGAAATTCCATGGATTGGAGCGGCTAAATTATTCTTCTCCCCTCCTCCCTCTGCAGACTATGTTACGAGTAAGACTTGGACTATGCTGGGATTAGTAATCGCTTCGATATTGATTATTCCTAGTGTGGTAGATGCAACTTTCCCTCCAAAGGACGAAGAGGAATAATCATACAATAAGCATCATAATAGGAATAAGTACGATAATCAACATTACCACTGTAGTCATTCCTCCGATAGACCCAGCAATCCTCTCAACTCTTAGGGGATTACTCCCTTTCATGATTCTAGATAAAACGGAATGAGCGCCATCTTTGAGCATGTGGCCCCCATCGAAGGGAATTATTGGAAGGAGATTTAGAAATCCGAGTAGGAAGTTTACCCATATGAGCCAGAAAATAAAGTCAAAAAGATGCAGTAAGTTATCAGTACCCAGTGAGGATAGTATGAAACCATCATCGATTTCTATCATGCCCCTCTCGTGAAGATCCATTGTCTGTCCATCATATGACATGGGAGTCCCCATTATGGACAACGGAGTCAACAATATTGTCAGCGCCTTCTGGCCTAAGGTGTATCTCTCTTCGAAAATGAACGAGAATCTATCTGTCTGATAAGTTCCTGACCTAGGGGAATTGACTCCAAGAAAAGCCTCACCCTCTCCAATTCCATAACTTTCCAACAAATCAGCCGTCCGATCCAGACACTCCTGATCATTATCACACAAATTCAGATAATATTGGGCTTTATCTCCAAGAGTGACAAGTACATCAGAACTCTCTCCCCAAATCCTTTCTTCGTTATTATATGGAATTATAGTGAAAATAACCTCATCACCAGCTTCTAGAGAGTCCATTTGTGATGAAAATGAATCATAGTCGGTGACTGCGTTGCCGTCCACATGGGTAATTATATCGTAGGATTTGATACCCGCTTCGTCCGCACCTCCCTCATCGATAACCGCCAGTGCGTGTACGCCTGGATTTGTAGCAACGAAACCACTGGAAAGAAAGCCAATCACAATCAAGAAAACAAATGTAGCTACCAAATTAATCGAGGGCCCAGCAGCGAAAAGCCTCATTCTCTCTCTTCTGGGAGCTAATACCATATCCATCTGTTCAGGTTCAGCGAATGCTCCTACTGGAATGGGTCCAGCAACTAGAAGTCCGAAGCTCCTAACCTCCATTCCATGTGCTCTGGCCTGTATTCCGTGACTATACTCATGAATAAGCAGGGTGAAGATGAGTGCCAAGGCAGGCCACCAGAAAGGTACGAAGCTCGTTACTCCGGGGATGAAAAGGATATCCGTAGCAGGTAGTGAGCCTTGTGGAGGAGAATTAATCGATGTAACAAAAGCAAGAACCATCAAGGCTACAACTGAGAACATGACCAAGAAGCATAGCCAGATAGAAAACTCCCCATAAATCCTCCAGAATTTCCTATTCTTCGATATGTATTCTAGGAAAACACGCCCCCTTGTTGTTCTGATCATCAGAATGACGCCAGCTACTCTTTCCAAATTCCATCTCTTTAGGAATCCTGAGCTCTCGAGATATATTAGCATAGTATACCATAGAGCTAGTCCAATAATCAGCCCTGCTGGAAGTATGTTTGAGTATACCCCGAATGCTAAGACAAATATCCAGAAGAAAGGAAACCCACTGGTCTCTGAGACCTCTCCATCTTCTACCATGGATGCGACAGCACTTCCTTCCTATTCAACCTGCGTCCCACAAAAACACACATTACATCATACCTCAACGTGGATCCATGACGGATATGCGGGAGCCTAACCCTTCCTCCAGAAAGCATTTCAGGGATATAGATTCACTTCGTAGAGAGAGAGATAGCATAATTAGGATTCTAAAGCAGGCAAATCTTGGTGATCTGAAGTCAGAACTAGAGAGATTAAACAAGTCATTTTCTGATTTGGAAAAGGATCTCAAAGGAGACTAGTTCGATTAAGATGCGATGTAGGAAGAAATCATTTCGCTCTGATTTACTTCCAAAGACCCAACCGCACTATCGGATTTACAAATAAGTGAAAGGAATTTATGCAGTGGCATTCCCTGCTCCCAGTCTAAGAATTCCTTACCGTTCCTAGTCAGTGGAAGGGAGGGAATACTTCTGGATAGGTGACGAAGCTTTCCACTCAGTCCAGAAACCTCTACTTTCATTATTCTCCAACTATCCCCCCTAACTCCCTTTAGTCTGTATGCATAGAGTGGAAGCAGACCACACCTCTCTCCCATATCTTTGAGAGATTTTAATTGGTCATATGTTCTTCCCGAAAGATAAAGTCGAGGTTTTTTTGACGATTTTACTTCTATTGGGAAGCATATATCACCCCTTAGCGCCAGTAAATCTCCCGTTCCTTCTGAACCACTGCCCGGGGCTCTCACTACGAGAAACGGCCTGTTAGTAACCCTCATTGCAAGGGATCTCTCTGCTTCCGAGCATGATCTCGTAACAGCCCTTACTCCGTTTATTTCTCCGGCTAAGACCGACCTAAGCTCCCTTTCATACTGGCTTCCAATACTGCCCATGCCCCTATCGTATTCTCAGGGTTAATGAGAACATTGGTCGTTCATCACTGAATTTTGCCTTTTCTGAAATCTCTCGTCCTGTCCACTCCGGGAAACTGGTCCTCGCTTTCCCGGTATACAGTTTTCATATTGTTCAAGAAATTAACCTCATCAGTAACAATGAGGACCATGTCAACCCCAGGGTCCTCTTCCCCATCCATCCAGTCGAGTATGATTTCCATTGTCATCCGCGCCCCCTCTCTGTGGGGATAAGCAAAAACGTCCATCCCTAGAGGAGGTGTAACTACCGTTTTCCGGGGCTCAATCTTCGAAATTTCGTCAAACATTGCATTGTAAGAATTCACTAGAAGCTCTCTCCTGAAGTTATCCTGATTAGGCCTCCTGCAATCTGGTGCAACAACATGAACTAAATTCTCTGCGGGAAGATTGTAGCCAGAGGTACTTACAGCTTCCCCTACTCCGCATGGTTGCTTGCCTTCTTTCCTTCTCTCTACAGCAATTTCCGTACACCTTGCCCTCAATTCGTCACCAGCCGCTAATTGCATCCTTTCATCCAAACCCTCTCGTCCAGCAAGTCTATTATTTGCGGGAATTACCATAATATCCCCATCAACTCTGATGATGTTACCAAACTGCACCCTGACCTGTCCATGACGGCATTCCCTCACAATTATTGTCTCCGCCATAACATGACAAGGACGGTCATATGATAAGTAACCATCGACAAGATACAGAACCATCAATCGATGCATTCATTCGTCAATGCCCTCTACCAACGTTATGTCCGCCGGCTATGTGCTAGTCAACGTTGAACCGGGGAGCGAGTCAGAAGTTCACAAAATAGCTCTGACACTAGACTGCGTCACAGATGCAAACATGCTCTTTGGAGACTATGACCTAATTGTAAAGATTGAAGCTGATAGTATGGGCGAGATAGCTCGCCATGTGGTAGAATCGATTCGTGCGATTCCTGGTGTCGCAAATACCAAGACTCTTGCATGTGCAGAAATGTGAGCTCGGATATCCCAAAAACATTCAAATGAGACCCAGTAAGGCTTTTTTTACCCAATAACTTCATTATCCCGATAAATTAGCATCCATGCGGAGGTATGCTGAAAATGTCAGGAAAGAAGTACTTCGTATTGATGGAGAATGGAGAGGACACCAGCCAGGTGTTTGTGAACAGTCAGCCCAGAGGGGCCGCACTAAAGGCAGCTCGAAGAGGGCACACAAACATCGATTTGAGAGAAAGGGGCACAAATAGAGTGCACTGCTTCGAAGGTTGGAGAACTCTAGAGTCCAAAGGCGCAAGCAGTCCGGCTTACCTTCCGGATAAGATCTGGAAGGCTAACGTTAAGAAAACCGGAATCAAGCGCTTATAGGTCATAAAACGAGATAAACTGAAAAATTTACCAAGCCTAGAGTTACTCTAGCGTCTTAGCCCGATTTTTCGTCCAATCATGGCGATAGGATCGTAGAATTCAGTAACGACCCTCTCTTTCAGTGGAATTATTGCGTTTTCCCTGATGTCAATCCCTGCGGGGCATACACTACTACAACAACCTGTAATGTTGCAGTAGTCGATTCCGAAGTCCTCCTTGATTTCAGGTATCCTACTTTTTTGATCCAAGGGGTGCATCTCAAGACTTGCTAATCTGACAAAAAATCTAGGTCCTGCAAACTCATCAAACTTCTGATGCTCTCTCATAACGTGGCAAGTATTTACGCAAAGCATACACTCTATACATGACCTAAATTCCTGAATTCTGTCGGCTTCATGCTGGTAGTATTCCCAATCTACCTCTCCCGGTCCACTAATTGGCTCGATCCTTCTATCAGTCTCATAGGCCCAGGACGTGTCGCTAACTAGATCCCTGACCAACGGGAATGTCTGCATAGGTCTGATGACCACCGATTCTCCTTCAGGGGTCTCATCAAGAATATCGTCCATTCTTGTCATACACATCAATCTGGACTTCCCATTCACTTCAGCACTACAAGAACCACATTTTCCTGCCTTGCAGTTCCATCTACAAGCTAGATCAGGAGCAAACTCTGCTTGGATAGCGTGTATAGCATCCAGTACAACCATTCCTTCATCTAGGTCTATTGTGTAGTCGACCATTTTTCCAAATGGATCTCCATCTTGATCCGGCTCTCCTCGGAATACACTGAATGTAACTGTCTGCAAAATCAATCCTCCTCTTGCAAATCTTCAGAATCTAGTAAATCTCTCAAATCAGCCGGGATGGGCGGGTATGACTCAAATCTTATTTCCATCTCACCGTCTTCGTTCATGAAGATAACACTGTTGATTTTGCCCCAATGTGCGTGATCAGGCTTAGGGAAGTCATCTCTTGTATGTCCCCCCCTGCTTTCCTCCCTGTTCAGTGCGGCTAGGGTGCACATCCTACTTACGTCAATCATCGCTTTAATCTCTAGTGATTGGTGCCAACCCGGATTGTATGATTTACCACTACCGCCGAATACATTGCCTGCTCTGTGCTCAAGATCGTCCAGGTCAGTCAAAGCATCCACTAGCTGTGATTTTGTTCTAATAATGCCCACCTTATTCTGCATCATCTGCCTTAGATCAGAAACCACTGAGGCGGGATTCTCTCCCTCAGTCCTCCGAAGAGGAGCCAGAGTTTCCTCGATCACTTCTTCGATTTCAGAATCTGATATTTCTTCGAATTCTGCTATTTCCTTGGATAATTTTGCGGCATGCTCTCCGGCTATCTTACCAAAAACGATCAAATCAGATAGCGAATTTCCACCTAGGCGATTTGCTCCGTGAAGTCCTGTTGATGCCTCTCCTGCGGCGAAAAGTCCCTTGATACATGTCTCCTGAGTCTCGTGGTTCACTTTGACGCCACCCATGACATAATGAGCAGTAGGACCTACTTCCATCGGCTCTTTTGTTATGTCAACTGCTGCGAGCTCTTTGAACTGATGATACATTCCTGGAAGCTTCTTCTTGACTTCCTCCTCATCTCTCCAAGAGATGTCTAGATATGCCCCCCCATGTTCAGAAGCTCTTCCGGCATCCCTTTCGCTGTTAATTGCTTTAGCAACGACATCTCTAGTTAGTAGCTCTGGAGGCCTTCTTTTTGTGGCTAGCTTGCCAGAAACTACCTCGTCAACCCATTCTAGAGCCTCCTTCTCAGTGTCTGCAAACTCATCCTTGTACATCTCAGGCACATATTGGAACATGAAACGTTCACCCTTTGAGTTCCTCAACATTCCTCCTTCTCCCCTTACTCCTTCAGTCACTAGTATGCCCTTGACAGATTTCGGCCAAATCATCCCAGTAGGGTGGAACTGGATAAATTCCATATCGCCCATTTCAGCTCCAGCCCAGTAGGCCAGAGCGAAGCCTTCGCCGGTATACTCCCATGATCCTGAACATACTTCCCAACATCTGGTAGCGCCTCCCGTTGCGAGAACAATGGACTTGGCCTTGAATACGTGGAAGGAACCATCGTTCCTACTATATGAGAAACAGCCAGTTACTCGACCATCTTTCTTGAATAGCTTCCTAACGGTGAATTCCATGAAAACATCCATTCCCGTGTGTATTCCTTTCTGCTGTAAGGTTCTAATCAGCTCAAGCCCTGTCGCATCCCCGATATGGGCCAGTCTTGGATATGTGTGGCCCCCAAAATTTCTCTGGCTGGTTAGTCCCTTAGGGGTCCTGTCGAACACTGCTCCCCACTGCTCCAACTCCCTGATACGATCCGGAGCTTGTTGGGCATGAATTTTAGCCATCCTCCAGTCATTGAGATACTTCCCCCCCTTCATGGTATCACGGAAGTGAGTCTTCCAGGAATCACGCTCATCCTTGTTTGCCAAAGCAGCAGCCGCACCGCCCTCTGCCATTACTGTGTGAGCCTTTCCAAGCATAGATTTGGAAATTATTGCAACTGTGGCACCTGATGAACTAGCTTCAATGGCAGCTCTCAGGCCTGCACCACCTGCACCGATTACCAGCACATCATACTCGTGAACAGAGTAATCTTCTCCCATGCTACCACTCCAAAAGTATCTGATCACCGATGATGTTCTCAGATACTGCCCACACAAACAAGTCACCTAAGAAAACCATCGCCAAGCTAGTCCAAAACCAAAACGAGTGATGAACATTGACTCTGCTGATTGACCTGTAAAGTGAACCGAATACTCCAGAGACCCCACCTCTCCATCTATCCATTCCTCCTCCGAAAATGTGCCTGAATGCGTGACAGGATGACACGTACATGAATAGGAGGAAAGACTCAATTCCCAGAATTAACGTACCGATAGAGACTCCCCTAGAGCCCCCTCCAAGATCAGTCGTCAGTACCACATCGTAGAATTTTATCGACAAAATAATTATTGCCAAGTAAAGCATGTATCTGTGAATATTGTTCAGTATGAAAAGCCCCCTTTCACCCTTGTAACCAACAGAATAATTCAACTCAGGTTTCGCTATCATACAACCTGTTGGATTTTGGAAGAAGGTTCTATGGTATACCCTCCTCATGTAATAGCAAGTACCTCGGAAACCGAATGGTATCCAAAGAATCAACATCGCAGAATTCATCCATCCAGGGTGATTAGTAATGTGTAACATGTGTAGTACATCAGGGGAAAATATTGGTGAAGTGACTCTGTGATCATCATAATGTATGCCACCGTCCCAAACCAGAACTCTTAGAGCAGTATAGACCAATGCCAAGGTCAATGCCGTTGCCATCCAGATAGGTTCAGTCCACCAGTTGTCTATCCTCTGAGTCCTCCCAAAACCCCTCCTCAAAGGAAGCTTGACATTGATGCCAAGCGAGCTTAGGTGTTCTCTGTCCCAGTTGGCCATGACAATTCTGTACCTAGGGTATGGACGGGCCCCTTAAGCAATTGCTTCTGAACAACTCTTTTCCAGCTAAGNTTGAAATCAAGAAACCCACCTCCTTCGTCTGTGCGAGAACACGGCCTGGAGTCTTCAGTTTGCTGGAAGTGTGGGTACATGCCAGGGGCATGGCTCCCGGGCCTCCCATGTCCAGATTGTGGGGAGATGTTCATCTAAGCTAGACCGGAGTAATCGGCCTCTGCCTCTTCCATCTCTATTTCTTCAACATCCATCTGTGCCAGCTGCAGTTTTCCGGACAGCTCGTCATTAACCGCATGCCAATAAGAGTAAGATTCCAAAACCCATATTCCTGACTCACGACTTCCATTTCCACTCTCTTTGACACCTCCGAATGGCAGATGTGCTTCGGCACCAGTCGTCGAGTTATTTATGCCAGTCATTCCTGCTTTGATTCCTGTTTTGAATCTAAAGGCCTCGAGTCTATCATTTGTATAGCAAGCACTTGAAAGGCCAAAAGGAGAAGCATTAGCTAGACGCAATGCGTCATCGAAATCCTTGGCCTTTACTACTGTGACCACGGGACCGAAAATCTCCTCATGGAAGCACCTCATGTCTTCGTTGACCCCTTCGTAAACGTGAGGCCACATGTACACTCCATCATTCGCGTCCCCTACAAAACCATCCGGATGACTGTCCTTTGTGATCCTCCCTGATCCCCAAAGTTTGGTGGCACCATCCGATTCACATATTTCTAATCCCTTAAGGAAGTCATCTCCATATTTCTCTGAGAGCATTGAGCCATAGAGAACCCCATCGTGACGCATTGAGTCGCCAATTCTAGTTTCTGAGACCTTCTTCATGAATTTTGACATGAATTCTTCATATATGCTCTCATGGAGAATTAAATTTCCTAGACTAGTACATCGCTGTCCCGCGGTTCCAAATCCAGCCCAATATGCCCCTTCAACAGCGTTATCTATGTTGGCTGAAGGCATTACGACAAGAGGGTTCTTACCTCCCAGCTCTAGTGAGGCACTGACCAGATTCCTTCCACAGGCCTCTCCGATCATCTTGCCCACAGGGGTACTACCGGTGAATGAAATCTTGTCCACCAATCCAAGATCCGTTGCATCAACTAAATGTTGACCAGCTCCACTACCCTTCCCATGTACAAGATTGATGACCCCATCGGGAAGGCCCGCTTCGTGCATTATTCTTGCTAGAGCGAAAGACAGAAGAGGAGAGTCTTGCGGTGATTTCCAAACGCAAGTATTCCCACACATTATCGCAGGGATCATCTTCCAGAAAGGGACCGCCGATGGAAAATTACAGGCATTTATTATTCCACAAACACCTAATGGCCGTCTGTAAGTGAAAAGCTCTTTGTCCGGGAGCTCTGAATTGACTGTCTGTCCATACAATCTTCTACCCTCTGATTGGAAGAATAGACACGTGTCTATTGCCTCTTGAATTTCTCCTCCACATTCCTTCATGGTTTTCCCGATCTCACGAGCCTGTAATCGGACTAAGTCATCCTTTCTCTCCATCAATAGTCTGCCCATGTTCCCAATTACTTGACCACGTGTTGGTGCCGGGGTAGCAGCCCAGGAGGGAAATGCGGACCTTGCGGCCCGTAATGCGTCATGTACGTCTTCCTTGGTGGAAAGAGGAAACTCCCCAACTGTATCTTCTAGCCATGCTGGATTCCTGCTAAGGAATGTACTTCCATCACTTGATTGTGATAGTTTTCCTGCAATTATGTTGTATCCCCTTATTGCAGGGCTACCATTAGGATTCTCAACTTCCATCTCTTCAAAACCTGCCTCCAGCACATGAGTCATGTGTTAACCGAATCACACACTAGACATAATGCTACTTATCGAGACCCTTAGTTCTGATAACCAATCGCAATTTTTGACATCCATCCATTGGTGGGTTTAACTATGTCCTCCGTTGAGAAGTACTTGCTAGGGGCCCGTGCACATGACCAATGAAAATTCTGATTCCCTCACATTAAGAGTAGCCAAGGCAATACCAAGTGACGTCGGCCATGGTAGGGCGAGGGTCCCGTTTGATAATGATCTAAATCTCAAACCAGGTGATATCATCGAGGTTTCAGGTGAGAGAAAAACTGCGGCGATTGTATGGAGATGCAGGCCAGAGGATGCTAATCTGGGCGTAATAAGAATCGATGGAATAATCCGTAAAAATGCTGGTGTGAGCTTAGGTGACAGGGTCGATATAAAGAAAGTCGAGACACAGCCCTGCCAAAGACTGGTGTTGAGTCCCGTAATGGCCAAGCAACAAAAAGTAAGGTTTGGACCAGGGATAGAAGGATTTGCCCGACGAGGACTCAACAAGAGACCTGTAGTTGCTGGAGACAGGATATTCATTCCCGGAATGACCCTCTTTGCAGAGGCTCTTCCCTTCGCAATCGTCTCAACTAAGCCAAAGGGAATCGTCCAGGTTCTTCCAGACACTGACATAGTGATCAAGGAGGATGCGGTGGACGAAGAAGAGCAAGGAGATGTTCAGACAATCTCCTACGAAGACATTGGTGGGCTGGGGGAACAGCTCCAGAAAGTAAGGGAAATGATAGAGCTCCCCCTTAAGCATCCAATTTTATTCAGGAGATTAGGCATTGATCCTCCACGAGGAGTGCTATTGCATGGGCCTCCCGGCACAGGGAAGACCCTGATTGCCAAGGCGGTAGCATCTGAGACAAATGCCCATTTCACTTCTATCAACGGCCCAGAAATCATATCCAAATACTATGGAGAGAGCGAAAAGCAGTTGAGAGAGATTTTCGAAGAGGCCGCTTCCAATGCTCCTGCGATAATTTTCATAGATGAGCTTGACAGTATTGCTCCTAAGAGGGAAGACGTAAGTGGGGAGGTTGAGCGCAGAGTAGTTGCCCAGCTACTGACTCTTCTTGACGGAATGCAAGGTAGAGACAACGTCGTCGTTATTGGGGCAACAAATAGACAGGATGCTATTGATCCGGCGCTTAGACGGCCCGGTAGATTCGATAGAGAGATAGAAATAGGCGTTCCAGACAAAAATGGAAGGGCTGAGATAATTGAGATACACACACGTGGAATGCCAATCAGTGATGACTTTGACGTGGATTGGTTGCTGGATAACACACACGGTTTCGTCGGTGCGGATATCTCCGCCTTGGTTAGAGAATCAGCCATGAAGGCTCTGAGGAGGTATCTACCAGAGATAGACTTGGACGAAGAGCAAATACCACCTGAGGTTTTAGAGAAGATGGCTGTAATTATGGCGGATTTCAGAATGGCTATCAAGGAGATCGAGCCCAGTGCGTTGAGGGAGATTTATCTCGAAGTACCCGAAGTATCTTGGAATGAAGTCGGTGGCTTACAAGAGATAAAAGACAGGCTAAAGGAGAGCATTGAATGGCCTCTAACCAAGCCCGAGTTGTTTGAGCACTTTGGAATCAATCCCCCCAGAGGAATCGTTCTTTTCGGAGCACCTGGAACGGGGAAGACCCTACTTGCCCAGGCCATCGCCAATGAGGCCAAAGCCAATTTCATCACTATCAAGGGTCCTGAACTGATATCAAAATGGGTAGGAGAATCAGAAAAGGCAGTCAGAGAGGTCTTCAAGAAAGCAAAGCAATCCAGTCCTTCGATAATTTTCTTGGATGAGTTCGAGAGTATTGCAGGAGTTAGGAGATCAAGTTCGGGAGAGGGATCTGATGTAATCAATAGAGTTGTGAACCAGCTCTTGAGTAGTATGGATGGTGTTGAGGGAATGGAAGGTGTCATCGTTGTCGCAGCAACGAATCGTCCTGAGATGATAGATCCAGCTCTGTTGAGGAGTGGAAGATTCGAGAGGGTGATGCACGTTCCTCCCCCAGACCCAGAGGCCTTGAAATCCATCTTAGAGATTCACACAGAGAATATGCCTCTCGGAAAATTCTCTTTGGATGAAATCGCTTCCAAACTAGAGAACTACACCGGTGCTGATATAGAGGCAGTTTGCAGAGAAGCTGGACTAATTGCCATGAGAGCTGACAAGAAGACGGTTTCAAAGAAACACTTCGAGGAGGCTGTCGAGAGGGTTAGGCCGACAGTTACCGATGAGATGATGCTATACTACAATAGAATGGAGGAATTACTAACAAGTGGTCTTCAATCAGTTCGCAGACTACCTGATAGTCTAGCTGGAATAGAATCAGTCTGAGGTGAAATGGTGCCAACAACCTTCGGAAGAGAGCTTTTGGGGAGAGACGTAGTAGACGCTTCCAACGACAAGCTCGGAACTATGGCGGATTTCAGTGTGGACATGGATACCGGATCTATAGTCTCTCTANTGGTGGTAATTGATCAAGGCATAGACCCCAAATTCCTCCCTTGGCCTACCTCTGAAGGACTACTTTCTGTACCTGTTTCTGAGGTTGCCAAAATAGGTTCTGCAATCCAGTTAACACGCTGAACTCCTGATGCGGGTATGTTCATGGCCCCACAACGGTATTAATACGAAGTTAAGGCTCGGTAGTCATTCCTATAGATGGAGGCCTACACATGGCAGACTTCAGTACCACACTCAGAAGCCTTTCATCCCCCAAATTTAGGAGAGGCGCATCGATAGGTGCATTTTGGATTCTGATTGGTATTCTTGCGGTCCAGATACTGCAGACCTACTTGGTTGATGGCGAGACCCAGCAATCAGCTTATGGCAATGATTGGAATGATTTGGGATCCTTCAGGTCAGATATCAACAATATGGGCATTGAGACAAATGCTCTCGTCTCCAGTCCACTTCTGCTTAGCGAGATAGACTACCCCGAGGAGGCGGTTTTTATCGTCTCTGGAGTCGAAAGAGATACAATTTCACTCCCTAGATTCACAGGAGATGAAAGCGTCATCGAATTGACAGAAAGTGATGGGTATACAAACTCAGAAATCCTAGCAATTGAAAACTTTGTTCAGAGGGGGGGCACAGTAATTCTGATGGATGATTTTGGATATTCAGCTCAGTTGGCCATGCAATTTGGTTTGGACTATTCTGGGCACAGACTCTATGACGGACAAGCATATGCACATGAATTGGATTACAATTATGTCTGGGTCAACTCCTCATCAGCATATAATTTTACAACTAATTCAGGTTCTTTGTCTTCTGTAAATCCTTGTCTGAAGGACTCAGATGCGGACGGGGTAATTGACCTACTCGACCTAAATCCACAAGACTCTACCATTACTACTTCTGGAATCTCCATCGGAGACGTCGGACTATGCTCTCATAGATTTGATCCAGCCACTTCTGCCTGGGATTTTACAGAGGGATACAACATGCTCACCAATGGCCCTTCGGCCTTCGAGAAGGATAGCTCCTACAATCCTGTTGAGAATAGGTACGCTATAGGAAGGTCAACCTTAGACTCATACCTGGACACTAATGATGATGGAAACCTAACGGTAGGGTTTGAGGCCGCTGGAATTGAGGATGATGANCAGGGCCCGTTTGCAGTTTACGTTAGATATTGTTTCGACAGGTTATGCATCGATCCTGACTCTGGAAGAGTTCACTTCGTCTCCGATGGATCACTTCTGATAAATTCCCTCTACAATCCTGACTTCGACCCCGAATACTCAGGACTAGTCCCTGATAATGACAATCGCAAATGGGCCCTTGACATAATTGCTGAGGCACTTCTAATTGGGAACTCAAGTACTCAGGCCAGCGATAATGCAATAGTAATTTTCGATGAGAGTAGACATCAGCAATCAAACATCGGTGGAGATACATACAACCTTCTCTACTATCTTCTGATTTACTTTACAAATGATTGGATGGCGATGTTAATTTTGTTCCTCGGACTGTTCATATCCCTCGAGGCAGTTCTAATCAGGAAGGAAGATCCGGACGAATGGAGGCACGTCTTCAGAATAATATACTATGGATTTGGGGATGCAAGGAGGTATGAGTACTACCAGAGGCCGGAGAAGATTAGACAGGTCCTTCTAACCCGTATCAGAAACGTCAACGCTATGTCGAGAGAGGAGTTTGATGCTCTACCAGCAGCCCAGCTACAGAAAATGGTTGATGACAAGGTCTTGACCGATTTTATTTTCAATGATAGGAGATACAAAACCGATGAGCTGGTAGGAATCGTGAAGAAAATCAAACACTGGGGTTCCAACGAAACAGAGGGGGATGCCTAATTTGTGGACCAGAAAAGCAGCTATCATGCTCACTAGCGGAATAAGTTTGATTCTCATTGGGATGATGATATCCAACTTCCAATTGATGATAATAGGATTATCTTTCATATCTATGCTGGCGATAAACGGCTGGGTTTCTGGTCATTCCGAGTTGACAATCAGAAGAGAGACCTCTGCTACCAACGTCTACAAGGGGGATGATATCGTTATTTCGTTGACTATCACAAACAACTCATACCGAAGAACCCAGCAATTAGAGCTATTCGATAATGTTCCCCACGAAATGAAGATGAGAAAGGGAATAAACCAGATGAGGATGAATCTAGGTCCCGGGCAGTCTGCTACAATGAAGTATGTTGTTAGATGTCCACTCAGAGGCCACTACACAGTTGGTCCAGTATCTGTTAGGTATCGCAACGCATTCAACCTATTTGTAAGCGAAACGAAAGTAGACGATCGATCAGATATCACTGTATTTCCCCAGATTAGAGATATTGAGGATGCCCTTCTGAGATCAGATGTTCCAAAGATGTACTCTGGGGCGACCACTCTCAAGACTCCCGGCCCCGGGATGGAGTTCTATGCCCTTAGGGAGTATCTCCCTGGAGATTCATTCCGCTCGATCAACTGGAAAGCACTGGCTAGAACTGGTGAGATGATGGTAAATGAGAAGACCAGAGACGCAGTTACAGACGTCTTCGTTATCGTGGATACCCGTGACGTTTCAAGAATCGGAACAGTCCTGAAGAATCCTCTGGAAATGGGAACGGTAGCCGCGGCATCAGTGTCTAATTACTTCCTAAAAAGGAGAGACTCTGTATCTCTTGTGACTTATGGATCCAGGATGGACTACCTTCCTCCAGAAACTGGGGATAAGCAGTATTTCAAAATTCTTAGCGGACTCGCGTCAGTACAGCCTAAGGGTTCAATGCCCCTTCAAGCCGTGACAAACGCTTTATCGCCAAGAATAAGCAGGGGTTCTCCAGTTTTCATAATAAGTAGCTTAGAAGGAGATGGGACGACTCTTCCAGCCATTCGAAGCCTATCGGGAAAGGGACATGAAGTAATTGTCCTATCGCCAAGTAGCATCGATTTAGAAAGGCTGGTCAGTAGAATTCCGAGAATGTCGTATGAGGTTCTGAAATTGGAGAGACAGAATAGACTGACCGCAATTGCTGGATATGGTGCAAAGGTAATTGATTGGACCCCCGATGTCGAACTATCACAAGCATTGTTACAGATAAATTTGAGTTAGGAGGATTGCATTATGGTGAAAAATTCTGTACCTGACAGCCAATCTCTTGAGATTTCCTATCTAAGGAAGAGGTGGAAGATTATCTTCCTTCAATTAATTTCTACCGCTGCTCTCCTGGCCCTGATGAATAGGATGATCAAGATTTATGGGACATGCTCAGAATCGTTCGTCGAGACCTATTCAGACGGCTCGAATTACTGGTGTCCGTCATATGAGCACACTCGTGGGTTAATATGGTTTAGAGAGCAAACTGGGTCACTAGTGCTTCCAGATGCAATTCATGGATTAGATCAGACTGGAAATATGACCCTTGTAGCCCCTCTAATTTTGTGCGTAATCCTTACGGCAATCTGGATTTACACGCTTACCGCCAAGGAAAGTATCAGCAGGAACATCAGGAGATTCCTAATTGGCGGGATGCTAGCTTGGGGACTTCTTCCATTCGTGATATCTTGGATTTTAGCAATATCCAGCTTCGGCTTTCACCTCCCCTGGGGGGAGACAGATGATTTGAACCATCTAAGCCATCTCTGGAAGCCAGTGTTGTTTATCTTCGAGTTAGTCTTTCTGGGAATTGTCTTTGCGCCAATACTATCAGGTTTGATGGGCATCTGGGGGCTCTCCAGAAAGCTCCTGACTTGGACAATAGGTTACTATCTGACGATTATCGGTATCCACGCCATCCTAACTTTCGAGGGAATAACTGAGTCAGTCGATCTAGGGTTAACCCCCCTCCCTGCACAGATTGGAGAAGCAACTCTATTCGGGGGACTGGTATCGCCACTTTCATTGAACCTTCTGCAAGTGGCCATACTTTTGTTGGTGTATCTAGAATCCGGATCGGCAGTGATATCAAACATGGAGTATGCTTCTATGCTACCAGGCGAGGCTAGGAGAGACCCAGAATATGTCAGACAATTCAACAATGTTCTGAATGGGCACATCGCTCACCTAATCGGCGTGATGGCCTTGGTCTCTGTTACCACAGCTATAGCATTGGAATTTGACGACTTTCTAATATCAACAGTCAGCGCTTTGTCTGGAGGCCAATGGGCTGGTCAGGTCAGAGAATCACTAGAGTTGCAACTGACTTATGGGAAGGTAATTTCAGCTGGTCTTTTCTTGATAGTCGTGGCCGGAATGAGATTCGTCCTTCCTTGGCAGAGAGTTACAGGTGTTGTTGAGTCAACACTGTTGAGATTCAGATCGAGCGAGTCTTGACTATTTTCTACCAGTGATAGACAACATGGCTCGAAAAAGCCAGTCAGAAAATAATGGGACGATTAGAATCAGTAAGAAAAGAGTGAGTATTTGAGAACTCACCCCAAAGACTTCCTGAACGAACTGGTTGATCCTATCGTATGAAGCAAAAACTCCCACCAGGACAAGAATAATCACCGTTCTCTCAGGTAATGAGGAATGACTCTCTCCCCTGACGAAAGGCCTACCAAGAAGTGTCCCAGATTTCCCCACAAGGGCGCTGAAAAATTACTACATTATCAAAAATACGCTAAATTAGAGTTGCCAGACTCACACTGGGTTCAAGTCTTGAACACTCCCGGACGAGTATATGGGAGGTGCAGTATCGGTAACCAGTTGCAGTAGATGCAAGAGTCCAGCCGTTGTTCATCAGCCGTACAGCGGTCAACACCTCTGCGGAAAACACCTTTCAGACTCTATCCGAAGAAGAACATCAAAGGAACTCAGGAGGCAATTAGTTCTCCCCAAGGATGCCAGGAAACCTGATGGGAGTCCCTATGTTGTACTCGTAGCAGTTTCAGGAGGAAAGGACTCAGCAGTACTTCTGACTATGGTGAAAGATATAATCGGCGGAAGGAGAGATGTTAGGATCGTTGCAGGCTGCGTCGATGAAGGAATCGATGGGTACAGATCGCCATCGTTGGAGTGTGCGAGGAGCCTCTCGGAAGAACTGGATATTGAGTTCGTCACACTGAGCTACGAAGAAATGGGATATGATAGGATGGACAAAGTCGTTTCAAAAATCCCTGCAATGGGCAAGCTCAACGATGAGGCCGATGGGATGATGCCATGCTCTTTCTGTGGAGTATTCAGAAGACAAAGTCTGAATGCGTTAGCAGATAAGGTGGGTGCTGACGTTATGGCTCTAGGCCACAATCTGGATGATATGGCTCAGTCGATCCTAATGAATCTCCAGAAGGGAGAAATTGAGAGGTCAGTGAGACTTGCGCCACACACATCTTCGCCGATTGAGGGAATGGTCCCAAGGATCGTCCCTTTGAGGTGGATACCAGAGCAGGAGATACACGCATTCGCGATAGTGAATAGCCTACCAATCCATCATGGAGACTGCCCACACGCTCCAGGCGCTCAGAGACAGCAGAGTAGAGCCATAGTTGCACAGCTTGAGTCACTGACCCCCGGGGCCAGACACGGCCTACTCCATTCTCTGGATCAAATAAGGGAGATCCACAGAGTAGTCCACCCCGATCCAAATTCTAACATAAGCAGTTGTACACTTTGCGGAGAGGCTACATCCAGGCCAGTGTGTCAGTCCTGCACAATGAAGAAGTGGCTTTCAGAGGTTCCTTGAGGGATTTTATGTTCGTGAATATCGCTGGATACAGATTCGTAGATCTTCCAGATAGAGATAATCTTAGGGCCCCATTCAGAGAGAAATGCACCAGCCTCGGACTAAAGGGAACAATTCTCCTAAGCCCCAATGGAATCAATTTCTTTCTGGCAGGAACTCAGGAATCAATTAATGATTATGTCTCATTCTTGGAGGAAGACTCCAGGCTAACCGGTATACCCATGCATATCACTTACTCCGACTATCAGCCCTTTCGTAGAATGCTCGTCCGTTTGAAAAAAGAAATCATTTCCCTGGGAATGGACGAAATTAGACCGGTAGAAAATGAGGGGAATTACGTCAATCCTAGTCAGTTCAAGACGTGGCTTGATGAAGGCAAGGAGGTAATTGTCTTGGACACTAGGAACGATTATGAACTCAGGGTTGGGTCATTTGAAAACTCAATAGACCTTGATATTAAGTCATTCAGGGAGTTTCCCGAGGCCGTAAAGAGATTAGATTATGATAAATCTACTCCGGTAGTGATGTTCTGTACCGGGGGAATTAGATGCGAGAAGGCTAGTATGGTAATGGAATCCCAAGGATGGGGTGAAGTGTACCAAATCAGAGGAGGCGTCCTTGGATACTTCAAGGAGGCAGGAGGGGCACATTGGAAGGGCGACTGCTTCGTTTTTGACCAAAGGGTATCCTTGAACACAGAGCTAATGGAGGCGGACCACCAGATGTGCTTCAATTGCAGAGAACCCCTTTCTCCTGACGACCTAAAGTCTGAGAAGTACTCATTAGAGGAGTATTGCCCCTACTGCTACGAGAGGGTGGTTTCCTAGGATGGGTAAAGTTAACTTCATTCGGAAGTTTTCAATGTTCACGGACCATTGGTCTCCCAAAGTGATTGCTCAAATGAATGACTACCAATTCAAGCTTGTCAAAATAAAAGGCGATTTCATTTGGCACAACCACTCAGATACTGATGAGGCATTCATTGTACTCGAAGGAACTATGTTCATAGAGTTAGAGAATGAGACTATAGAGCTTAATGAGGGGGAGATGTATGTCGTTCTGAAGGGTACAGATCACAAGCCATATGCCATAGATGAGTGCAAAATAATGCTAGTTGAGCCCAAGGGAGTAATCAATACGGGGAACAAGACTAGCGAACTCACATCATCAAATGACGTTTGGATCTAGTACCGTTACTTGTGCCTGTGGCAGTACTCCAAGCTCCTGAATGCTAGACTATTACACCCCTCTATGGAACAGTAAGTAAACTCTCTCCTCGACAGAGATGAGCCTGTTTTTTTCCGCTTATTGTCAATCGCCATAACGGACCTCCCTTCAACCGCTCTTTCGATTTTTATGCCTTTGAAAGCCTCGCGTGATTGATATCCCTCAGAGTACCTCTTTTTACCAGCCTCACCAAAGCTCTCTCCCCTTAGGGTCTGGCTTTTTTTGATATTGTCAATCTCTCCCTTATCGAACCAAATCAGCCCACAATCCCTGCAACCGTCAAGCTCCATGAGATTCATTGTGTTGGGTACTGCCAGCTGAATAAGATCAATTATAGTAATGCCAGTTCCCTGGTCCGGCAGTACGTATGAGATTGGGATTCTCGCCATTTTCACCTCACATCCAGGGCATTTGATTTCACTTGACTCAATTGAATTATCAAGCTCTGACATCAATTTCCCAGGAAGATCTGAAATTCCGCTGTAGTTCTTTATCCCAGATAGCGTCTTATGATCCAACAATACTCCTTCACATCTAAAACAGCTGAATCTGTAGCTTGCATTCTGCTTATGTTGCCATCCCCCCCATGTCATTATGGAAATTGATACCAAAACTGCCAATACGAACATTTCAATTAGCAAAAGAAAGGCTACAAAGGATCCGAGAATCCACAACCCCACGTTCCATCTATCTTGCTTGTAAGCCATAGGTCCACACCCCCTAGGGCACTCCATTGGATCAACTTCTGCTGTCATGCGGATATGCGCATGACAGAATAACTCCCCTTCCACAGCATCTGAGGAACATTCGACAGCCATGCATTTCATGAGCTTAGAGACGTTTACCTATTCATTATGATTGGGGCTAATTCAATTTCGAACATTAAGCTCCTCATCCTCATATCTGCTCTCCAATTTTAGAGTCAATTGAAGCAGAGCCGCAATTACGAAAATCACTCCTGCGACTCTGAAGCAAGTATGGAACGTCCAAATCCCGGTCCCTTCAACTGTCATTGACCATAGGTAGGCAGCTAGTAAGGGCCCAATTATTCTGGCCAATGCCCCGTAACCCTCCTGAGCCCCCATTACGAGTCCAAGCTCATGCCCTCCTCTGTTTGCCTCAAGAGTAAGTAGTGACGAATGTGTCGGCGAAAAGAGGCCATTTCCTATTGCCAGACCAGCGGATGAACCAAGAATCAGCCAAGAGGCCTCCGGAGGAACATAGGGAAGACTGGCTATCCCTGCCCCGCACAGTATAGTTCCGATCATCATCAGATTAGCCATTCCAAACCTGTCGGTGAGTGGACCAATAAGACCTCCTTGAATGATAACTCCAAGAAGCCCAATGAAAGCAAAAATCCATCCATTTTCCATTTCGCTCCAACCAAGACCCCCATTATCTATCGACATCGCTGTGAATAGGATGAAAGTTCCATGCATCATACTGAATGCCATAAGAAATAGGAAATTGATTATGACTAGGGTAGAGATTATTGGAATCCCAAGAACGCCGATAATATTCGAGAAGGTCTCTCTAAACTTGCCAAGGCCCCCATCTGAAACGCCATCAGCTCTGGAATCCGGACCAAGGCTCTCTTCTAGCCAAAAGTAGGCAAGGGCTAGGGAGACCAAGCTAAGTAGACTGGAAAATATGCATGGTAGCAGGTACTCATTAGCTCTCCAAAAGGATGAATCAAAGAATCCCCCTATACTTGTCGCCGGATCTGACAGAAGGCCTCCAATGAAAGGCCCAATCATGAACCCCAAACCAAAGGCNGCTCCTAACATCCCCATTCTTCTCGGAATCAAATCATGTGTGCTAATGTCGCCAATGTAAGCTCTAGCCACAGCGATATTTCCATTTCCAGCACCTGCGAGAAATCTCGCAAAAATCGCCATTTCAAGACTGTTCGAAAGTCCGAAAACGATGAAAAATATTGAGTTGGAAATTAATCCAAACATTATAACAGGCCTTCTTCCAATCCTATCGCTTATTGATCCGAGAATCGGTGTGAAAAGGAATTGTGCTAGTGAGTATACTGCAATAACNACTCCTACCCAGAAATCTCTGCTTCCAACATCATTTATTCCCTGTCCAGAAGCCAGGTCTTGAACAAAATAGGTTAGGAATGGAATCACGATTGTAAACCCAAGCATATCAACTAGGACGACCAGAAACAATACCGTCATTGGGGAACGACCAGTAGATGGGGAAGTCAACTGCCTCTCTCCGTCGGAATCATGGAGAGCTCCCTATCTCGAGTCGTTATCTCGGCAAAAATTCCAGCAACGAAGTCATCCAATGGAATTCCATTTAGCTGTTGACCAGTTCTGGACCTGATTGATACCGTTCCGTTCTCTGCCTCCTCATCGCCTAAGATTACCATGTAGGCGGGCCTCATTTTCCTGTGAGTCCTAATCTTTTTGCCCACCGTATTATCCGAATCATCTACATTGACCCTTACACCAGATTCGTAAAGTCTGTTCGCAACCGTCGCCGCATGTACCTTGTGTTTCTCAGAGATGGTAATTATCTGAACCTGGACTGGAGATAGCCAAGTTGGAAAGTTTCCAGCCCAATGCTCTGTTAGGAAGGCGACAAACCTCTCATGAGTGGATAGGGGAGCCCGATGAATTACGAATACTTCTCCGTTCTCATCTCCATTCTCATCTTTGTAACTCAAGCCAAAGCGATCCTTGGCGGCGAAGTCCAATTGAATTGTCGACATAGACTCCTCTCTGCCAAGAGCTGTGGTAAACTGAATATCTATCTTTGGCCCATAGAACGCAGCCTCTCCCACCGCCTCGATGAATGGCACTCCAATATCCTCCAGGATATCCCTAAGATGACTCTGCGTCGACTCCCAGTTTTCAGGCTGGTCGATATATTTCTCAGTCTTTGCTGGATCCCAAAGAGACAGTCGAAGATGGAAGTTTTCGAAACCAAATGTTCTGTAATAGTCATTGACCATCTGCACATTGGCCCGTACTTCCTCGGCCACCTGATCCAGAGTGCAGTATATGTGTGCGTCATTCATCGATAGCATGCGTACTCTAAGAAGTCCTGCGAGAGTCCCAGAAAGCTCGTTTCTGTATACAGTTCCATATTCCGCTATTCTAACCGGCAGATCCCTGTAACTTCGTTTTTTGTTGTTGAAGACCAAGTGATGCATTGGGCAATTCATGGCTTTTAGGTAGTAGGTGCCGTCATCCATCTCCATCGGGGGGTACATTCCATCGGCATAGTGAGGAAGGTGTCCGCTAATTTCGAACAATTCTTGCTTGGCCAAAACAGGTGTTGTGACTCTTTGATATCCGTATGACTCTTCAGTCTCGATAGCGTACCTTTCTATTTCAGACTTTAGAATCTCACCGTTCGGAAGCCAGACTGGCAGTCCCTTGCCAATCTTCTCATCGATCATATACAGCTCCATCTCCTTGCCAATCTTCTTGTGATCGCGTTTTGATGCCTCCTCAATCTGTTGCTGACGTTCTTTCAGGCCTTCCTTAGTGGCGTAACACATACCATAAATCCTGACCAGCGTTTCGCGATTACTATCCGCACGCCAGTAAGCTGTACTGGTGCTAGTTAACTTGAACCATCTTAGATGAGAGGTGGATGGAACGTGAGGTCCACGACAGAGATCTACGAATTCCCCCTGACGATAAATCGACGAACCGATATCATGGCCAATCTTGTCATCCATTATCTCGAGCTTGAACTTGTTATCTCCGAATATTGAGCGGAGATCGTTGTTGTCGTATTCCTCTCTAGAAATTGCCAGGTTTCTCTTTATTAGCTCCTTCATTCTCTTCTCTATTGTTTTGAGCTCTTCTTCAGAAATAGGATCCATATGGAAATCGTAATAGAAACCGTGATCTATCGGAGGGCCTATCGTAGGCTTTGCATTAGGGAAGATCTCCGTTACTGCCTGTGCGAGTAAATGGGCACATGAGTGCCTAAGAATGTACAGCCCCTCTGGAGATTCTCCAAGAATAGGCATGACAGTACAGTCTCTATCCAACTCATGACTCATATCCCTTTCAATGCCATCAACTAGAGCAGCCACAGCCCCAGACTTCCTACCGTGTACGTTCTCAATGACCTCGCCCGCAGAAATCCCTATGGCGTACTCATGGACATCTCCACTGCCAACTTTAACAGATATCATCGGTCCCGTCTCCTATATCCGTCCGGTTGAGCAATCCCGTTTGAATTCGACTATCTATTTCTTCCAATAACCGCCAATTATTATTGTTCCGAACTTTTCGTGTTGCCCCTTCCGAGACTTTGCATTACGAAGCGATAAGACCAGTCCCCCCCTGGCACCACCATGGTGAGGGTGGGCCTACTGGTTAATCCGGACGCTGGCCTAGGTGGGAGACTGGGCTTGAAAGGTTCGGATGGACAAGCTGAGATCGCTAGATCCATGGGTGCAGAAGATCGTTCTGGACCTAGAATGAGACTCATGCTGGAACATTTCATCAACATCACAAAGGGAGAGAGCCTTGGAATCGAGTGGTTCGTTAGTGAGGGTAGAATGGGGACTCGTTGGACTCCAGAAGCCCTGTCTCCAATAGTCCCAATCCACTCGTCTTTAGGAGAAACTTACGCTAACGACACCAATCAGGCCATAAAGTGTATGATTGAATCGGACGTCGATTTAATCTTGTATGCAGGAGGTGATGGAACAACCAGAGATATTGTTGCATCTTTATCAGATAATGGTAAACCAAATCTACCAATTATTGGCGTTCCTACTGGTGTAAAGATGCACTCAGGATGTTTCGCATCCTCGCCCAAGGCGGCAGCCGAAGTTCTCAGTGCTTGGATAAATCAAGACCTCCTGCTATCCTCAACTGAAGTACTAGATCTAGATGAGGATCTCTACAGGCAAGGGAAATGGGTTGTCAGGCTTTATGCCGAGGCTATCACCCCCGCAAGCCCTCGATGGATGCAAGGCTCAAAGATGAGGGTGGAGGCATCCGGAGAGGAGGAGGTAGTTGAGGGGCTTTCAGATCATATCAGGGATACACTACTCGATGAAGGTAGGATGATAATTTGGGGATCTGGAGGGACTTTGAGGACAATTGGTTCTAATCTCGGATTTGAATTGAATACTTTAGGTATCGACATATCGAAGGGAAATAGACTGATCGCTTCAGACCTTAATGAGAAGGAAATCATTCAGCACTTAGAGAAACATACTGGTGAAGTAACGCTTTTGTTATCTCCAATGGGGGGCCAAGGTTTTCTGATAGGTAGAGGAAACCTACAATTATCCCCAGAAGTACTCCGGATGGTTGGGGTAGACAATATCCTAGGAATAGTCACACCTGCAAAAATGCTCACCTTACGAAATCTCAGAGTAGAAACTGGGGACCCTCAATTAGATGAAAAATTCTCAAAAAAGAGGTACCTAAAGGTATTGCAAGGGTACAGAACAACCAGAATTCTGCCTGTATCAGTAGACTGAATGGTCAATTTCTAAGATAAGCATCACATATGTTATATCATGCCCCGCCACCGGAAAGGCATGGATTTAACACCTGAGATGTACGATTTTGGAGATGAAGAGAATTATTCCTTCGCTAGAAGGGTAACTTGCGCGAGTGAAGAATCGAGGAAGATGTTCGCTCTTGCATATGGGCATATGTTGAATTACAACCATGAAGAAGCAATCGCATGCTTCTCAAAGTGCGCTGAAATGGATCCAGACTGTGCTATGGCATGGTGGGGGATAGCTTATTGTGTCTCATCAAATTATAATTGGACTCCTGGACTTGGATCTGGACATGACCCAATTCAGAAGGCTATGTCCCTAAGGGAACATTGCACAGAGCTTGAACAGGACCTGATCTTAGCCCTTTCAAAGAGACATTCCGAGGAGGCGAGAGATGCAGCAGACCCCTCAGTATTGAACATGGGAAATAGTCCCGAACTCAACATAGCCTTCGCTGAAGCAATGGCCCCACTCTATGAAAAATACGATGGAGACCTCGATGTAACTGCAATCTATGTTGAGGCTTTGATGAATCTGAAAGCATGGCAATTGTGGGATAAGGATACCAAGTCAGGAGAGATTACCCCAGCAGATGATAATACACTTCTTCTGGTAGATATCATGGAACGAGCATTTGAAAATAGTGATGAAGCCAAGACACACCCAGCCCTTTGTCATCTATATTGTCACGCCCTTGAATTGTCACCATTCCCAGAGAAGGCACTACCTGCGGCTGATGTTCTTAGGGACCTAATGCCAGGCTTAGGTCATTTGGTCCATATGCCATCCCACATTGATGCATGGGTCGGACAATGGAAAGAGGCGATAGATTGCAACATAGCAGCGGTTGAAGCTGACGATAGATACGTGGAAATTACCGGTAATGAATCCCAGTTCTACAAGTTCTACAGGATGCACAATCATCACTTCGTTGTTTGGTGTGCAATGTTCGATGGCCAGTATGAAACTGCATTGAAATATGCCAGAAAGGCAGTCAGTACCCTGCCACAAGGAGATGAGAATTCCGGTGTCCAGTTCATGCTTGCAGGTATTATACCAATGGGAGCCATATTCCTAGAATCATACGTCACGATGCCATGGCATGTCATGATTAGATTCGGAAAGTGGGATGACATATTGGCTGAACCAATGTATTCCGACAAGGAAGTATTCCCTGCAACCATTGCCACCCAGCACTACGCTAGAGGAGTTGCATACGCCTCCAAGGGAATGGTTAGAGAGGCTGAGGCAGAGCAAGCTCTATTCAACGAGGCTCTGAAAAATCCATCTCTCGAGGGAAGGGTTATGCATAACAATTTCATGTATCAAGATCCTTCTGAGGGGCCCTCAATACTCAACGTCAACGCTTCTATTCTTGAGGGAGAAATAGAATACAGAAGACAGTTCCTAGCTAAGGAAAAAGGAGAATCGTATGATTTCTCTGCCGCGTTCGATGAGCTACGAAGAGGAGTTGATCTGTCCCTAAATTTAGCATACAACGAACCATGGGGCCAGATGCAACCAGTTAGGCATATCCTGGGGGCCCTACTTCTTGAGCAGGGACATATCGAGGAAGCCGAACAAGTATATCGCGAAGATATCAAGCTATGGAAAGATAACATGTGGGGCCTTCTAGGACTAAAATTGTGCTTGGAAGCAAGAGAGGATAAATCAGGGGAGCTCGAGAAAGTATCAGCTTTGTTCAAAGAGAGAAGCTCAAGGGCTGACATTGTTCCAGCAAAGACCTGCTTTTGTGCACAGGACAGTCATCCCGATAGTTGCTGTTAATAGGCTGATTTCCTACTATGTTCCTGTCTAGGATTAACATAATTTGGATACCGCAATTGCTGCTCCGAGAGCTCCTGCTTCAGTACCGAATCTAGCCGGCTTAATCTGTGCTTCACTGGAAATCAAGTCAGAGAACTCACTCCAATGCTCCATAATTCCGCCATAAAGAACGATCAAGTCCGGCTCAGTCAATCTTTCAAGAAACTCTATGCCTTCTTGAAATCTATTAGCCCACTCCCCAATGGATAACCCCTCCTCACTCCTAGTACTGGCAGAGATATGGGACTCAAGAGAACCCTCCAGTCTTGGATGAGGTTCTCTGCCATACTCCAAATTGGGAACCATAGCTCCATTATTTTGTATCGTGGTTCCAATACCAGTGCCTATTGTGACAGTCAATATTGTTCCATTCTGATTTTTGCTAGATCCTAAACTATATTCTGTCAAAGCAACAGCATCAGCATCATTAATCATGGTGAAAATCCCATGGTGGAAATTTTCCAGCTCACCCTTGAGATCCAATTCAATCCATTCATCTCCAAGATTGGGGGCCGTCAGAATCCTACCATCAGATACTACTCCTGGGAAGCCAAGTCCTATTGGCCCAGACCATCCTATATCAATTAATGAATCCCTGATTCTGGGAACTATACTCGATGGCTTGGTATCTCCATCATGAGCGATAACTTGCCATTTACTACAAAGGATACCGGTCCCCACATCAAAGACCCCTAGCCTGAAACCACTCCCTCCCAAATCAATACCCAGGCATCGCACAGCCAGAACAGGAGAGAATAATATTTCAATCTACTATATTTCTTGGCCACACGCAGCTTTCAGCAATCCAAGGAAGGGGGGACTCGGTCTCCCCGGTCTAGACTTGAACTCTGGATGATATTGTGTACCCACATAGTATGGATGACCGTTTAGCTCCATAATCTCACATCTTTTACCAGTCTCGTCCTTTCCAACGTATACCAGCCCCGATGCCTCAATCTTCTCAATAAGATCCGGGTTCACCTCGTAGCGATGCCTATGTCGTTCGTTGACATGGTCCACTCCCCCGTAGAGCCTTCTAATCTTGCAATCGTCCACAAGGAAAGGAGTGGGCTTGGAACCAAGCCTCATTGTTCCCCCCATGTGTGTCTTTGAAATCTCAGGCATGAAAACTACAGCATGTACAGGAGCGTCATCATCGAACTCAGCTGAATTAGCGCCCTCAATATTCAAAACATTTCTACAGAACTCTATCGTTGCGATTTGTAAACCTAAACATACTCCAAGATATGGAACTTCATTGACTCTGGCATAATTTGCCGCTGCGATCTTCCCTTCAACACCACGATTCCCAAATCCTCCGGGCACCAAGATTCCGTCCGCTGACTCCAGCACTTCCCATGCTTCTTCATGATTATCTGTCCTATCATTTGGGTCTAGATCAGTGGACTCTATCCAGTCTATCTGCAATTTTCTACCAACTGCGAATGCGCTATGTTGCAGAGCTTTAATCACTGAGAGGTATGAGTCTGAAAGTCCAGTGTACTTACCCACCATTGCGATTCTTACTTCATCTTCCAGAGTATCCACCTTGTCGGCCATCATCCTCCATTCATCCAATATTGGCAACTTAGCCGGAACTTGAAATCCTAGATGGACCGAAACCTTCCGTAGAACGGACTGCTCAAAGAGTGATATTGGAATCTGATAAAGATTGGAAACGTCATGTGCAGAAACAACAGCGTCTTCATCCACATGACAGAACGCGGCCAGCTTGGACTTCGTCTCGGAGTCAAGTGGCTTCTCCGACCTACAAACTAGAATATCAGGAATTATTCCTAAGCCCCTCAATTCCTTCACAGTGTGTTGGGTAGGTTTTGTTTTCTGTTCTCCTACTGGGCCCATAACTGGCACTAGACTGACGTGAACGAAACAGACATTTCCTTTTCCAGCTCTGAATTGAAATTGACGTAGTGCTTCGATGAATGGCGCACTCTCAATATCCCCAACTGTCCCCCCTAGCTCAATCACACATGCGTCTGGAGTTTCAGACGATCCATCCGCAGGGACATGAGCCACCCTTTCTATCCATTCCTGGATTTCATTTGTGATGTGCGGAACAACTTGCACGGTCTTTCCAAGATAGTCCCCTCTCCTCTCCTTATCGATTACATTGGCATACACCTTCCCGGTTGTGATGTTATTGTCTTTTGTGAGTGCAATATCCAAAAATCTCTCATAATTCCCCAAATCAAGATCTACTTCCCCTCCATCATCGAGAACGAAAACCTCTCCATGTTCAAATGGAGACATAGTTCCAGCATCGCTGTTAAGATAAGGGTCAATCTTGATTGAAGTAACCCTAAGTCCAGCCGATTTTAGAAGAACTCCAATGCTACTTGCAGTTACCCCTTTACCCAATCCAGATAGGACTCCGCCCGTCACTACGACATACTTCATGTAATCAACGGGGTTTGAAGCCATCATGCCTCGCATATCAACATTGGGTCGATAAATGGTCAATATCGGACATCAATGACCAAGTAGCTCCAGCTTTGGGGAGCCCCATGGTCGAGCCACCCGGGGACAGAATTCTTGTCACGGGGGCACTAGGTCAGATAGGAACTGAGCTGGTTTCGGAACTAAGGAAAAAGCATGGTAATGATATTGTTCTTGCCACAGACATCAGAGAACCAGATAATGATCGATACTTTCCAGAAGGGCCATTTTGCAATCTAAGTGTGCTAGATGGCGAAGCCATGGAGAAAACAGTCACTGACGAGGGAATTGGGACAGTTTACCATCTCGCTGCAATTTTATCCGCCACAGGTGAGAAAAATCCAGAGCTCTGTCATAGGGTGAATGTCGGAGGAACTGTTACTGTGTTGGAGACGGCTAGAGATTTCGGCCTGAAGGTATTCGTGCCTTCTTCAATAGCAGTTTTTGGCCCAGACTCACCAAGGATTGCACCACAAAAAGCAACTCTAAACCCTACTACGACTTATGGTAAGACAAAAGTCACAGGAGAGGTCTTGGGTATGAATTATTTCAAGCAATACGGGGTTGACATCAGAGGACTCAGATATCCAGGTTTGATTTCATGGAAAGCACCTGCAGGTGGGGGAACTACTGACTATGCAGTTGACATCTTCCACGCAGCAATTAATGATGGGCATTACAATTGCTTTGTTAGTGAGGATACTAGACTGCCAATGATGTATATCGATGACGCAATCATGGCAACAGAAATGATAATGCAGGCCGATGGGAGTAGCCTCGGTACATCTAGGGCTGGTTACAATATCAGAGGGTGTTCATTCACTGCTGGAGAACTGGCGGATAGAATTTCCCTCAGGATTCCAGAATTCACATGTGATTTCAATCCCGATTTCAGACAGAAGGTTGCCGACTCTTGGCCAAATGATGTTGATGATAATCCAGCTAAGGATGATTGGGGCTGGGAGGCTAATTTCAATTTGGATAGAATAGTGGATGAAATGTTAGAAAATCTCAGGAAAAATCAGTCTTCCTGATCTTCCTCGTCCTTCCAGTCAGGGGTAGTTGGATCCTGCTTTGCCCACAAGACATCATTTATTCTCAGAACACTAATTGTCGCCTCCGTAGATCCAGAGATTGAGTGGCTTGTTACAAAAAGCGGGTCCAAAATTCCCAGCTGATCCATTCTAGCCTTCTTCCCAGTCATCGCATCGAGTCCAATCCAAGCCCCATCATCTCGATCAGATGTCTGTGCTGCAGACAAATCTAGTAACACATCAATTGGGTCTAGGCCAGCATTCTCGGCCAGAGTTCTGGGAATTACTTCGAGAGCAGCCGCATAAGCCTCCATTGCCAACTGTTCTCGCCCAGGATTTCCCAATGCGAATGACCGAATGTGCCTAGCTAAATGGGTTTGAATGGCGCCTCCTCCTGGAACGACTCTTGAGTCTCTGAGCATTCTGAATGATACGCCCATAGCATCATCAAAAGACCTCATAGATTCTTCTCTGATCTGCGGAGAGGTCCCCCTAAAGACCACAGTAAGAGCACCCATTTCGGAACCTTTGATGGTCGTATGTGTCACACCTGCAATTGACTCCTCCTTCCTGCTTGTAAAAACACCAAGATCTTCCCCTGAAGCTCTTGCAGGGTCTCTTATTATCCTCGCTCCTGTGATTCTGGATAGGATCTCCAAGTCACCTCTCTCAAACCGTCTGTAAGTTGTAATTCCCGAATCCGACAGCATCGATATCGCTTCCTCTGAGATTCCATCTCTAACAATAAGCAGGTCCACGTCCAGCGATGAAAGGTGATCGACCGACTTCTTGAGCTTTGCAAGAGACCTCTCATGAAATCCCCTGAGGACACCAGGGCTACTAACTTCTATCTCGGCCTCCATCTCTAATTTTGCATTTTCCAATCCGCCATCTATGATAGCTATCGTGCCCCCTCCGGAGGCTTCAGGAGTTCCCATGTCCACTCTCGATTTCGCAATCATGAGGCCGTTGACGAGTGAGCTATCTGTGGATGAACCGCCCCCTACCTCAAGCCTCTTAACCCTCAATCTTTCCAAGTCATCGTTTCCTTCCTCCTCCGAAAGTATCCCAGCTGCTTCTAATGCGATATCCGTAATATGGGATGCCAATGAAGTACTTACTTTCCCTGCTAATGTCGTTGAGATTACCGATTTTACTTCATCTGGATAATTAGCACGCCTTGATATCCTTTCCAGTTCGGAGATAGCTTCTCTCTCGGCCTGTATGTAGCCACTTATTATTGTGGAAGGGTGAATGCCCATTCTCACTAGCTCTAGAGAATTCTGTAGTAATTCTGCAGTTAGAACGACAGTCGATGTTGTGCCGTCCCTTGCTGATTTGTCCTGTGATGAGGATGCGGATATTAACAACCTAGCAGTGGGATGTTCAACCTTGGCAGTTTCAATCACAGTGACTCCGTCGTTGGTAACCAGACTCCCTCCATCTGCATCGACCAGCATTTTGTCTAAGCCTCTGGGCCCAAGGGTTGACCTTACGGCCCCGGCAAGTGCGACGGCCGCCTTGACATTATTCACCAAAGCTGCACGGCCCTCTAATCGATCGGTGTCTTGTATTGCAACATCATGCTCAGCCTGCACCATGACGGTCGGAATCAAGCAATAGATTTCAAGCTCTCCATCACTAATACGCCCCAATTTATCTGATATGCTATTCACAAAATGAACATATTCATATAGGAAACTGCTCTCCGACTATACAACCGATGGTTAAGTAGTGGTCAAATGGATAACTCAAACTCTGACGAATGGGAACGAAAAATGATCCAGCAGATGCTGAATCTCTTCAGTCAGATGGGAATGCCGATAGATAGATCTGAGCTTGAGGACACTATCACCAGAATTCGTCAGCAATTCGAAAGTATGGGAATTGACGCGGAGAAGATCTACAACAGCAACGTCAAAATGAACTTCCAGGGGGATCCCGAGAACTTCAGGAAGCAAATGGAAGCCTTCATGAATCATCCAGAAGGTTTCTCGGAGATGTTCAAGAATATGGGAATCAACGTCCAAGTCGGGCCCGACAAAGAGCCTGCTGACGTGAAAATAGATGATGAACAGGAAGAAGAGTGCGACGTCCCCCTAGAAGACACCTATGTCGAAGGCGATTCAATGTTCGTTACTATAGACGTCTCAAATATAATCGATTTAGACGAGACCAGCTTCGAGCTGATTCTGTCTCACGGGGGCAAAGTTCTTCAGATTATGAGAAGAACCCAACTTAGGCCAATAAAGAGTATCAACCTGCCACAAGCGGCGACTTCAGTTTCAGAGTGGAGCCTGAACAATGGTATTCTAGACATTATTTTCGATAAGGCTTAGCCTATCAAACGGAGGAACAAAAATGACTGGACCAGTAATTGGAATAGATTTAGGAACAACAAATAGCTGTGTAGCGACCCTCGAGGCGGGAAAACCAGTGGTAATCCCAAACTCGGAAGGATCAAGGACAACTCCGAGCGTCGTTGCCTTTTCTAAGAATGAAGGGGATAGAGTCGTAGGGATAACAGCAAAACGCCAAGCAGTAACCAACTCGGAGAGGACCATAATGTCCGTAAAAAGAGAGATGGGGACTGACTGGAAGACAGATATTGATGGGTCAGAGTATACTCCACAGGAGATTTCGGCATTCATACTTCAGAAGCTAAAATCCGATGCTGAAGACTACCTTGGACGAGAAGTTAAGCAAGCTGTAATAACCTGTCCCGCATACTTCACAGATGCACAAAGGCAGGCAACTAAAGATGCGGGGAGAATAGCCGGGCTTGAGGTTCTCAGGATTATCAATGAGCCTACAGCAGCCGCACTCGCATATGGAGTAGACAAAGACGACGATCAAACGATATTGGTCTACGATTTGGGAGGTGGAACATTCGATGTATCAGTTCTTGAAATCTATCAAGTGGATGGTCAACCTCAGATCGAGGTTAAAGCCACCAGTGGAGACAATCGTCTTGGAGGAGACGATTTCGATGAAGTTGTCATCGATTGGCTGGTATCCGAGTTCAAGAAATCGACTGGAATAGATCTTTCTAGTGACGTTACAGCTCTTACCAGGTTAAGAGAGGCCGCCGAGAAGGCCAAGATTGAGCTCTCTGGAACTGCTACCACCCAAATCAATTTACCATTCATCACGATGAATGGTGATGGCCAGCCAGAACATCTTGACATCTCTCTTTCCAGGGCTAAATTTGAGAGCCTCATAGAAGATCTAGTTGAGAGGACAATGGCGCCTACTCGCAGAGCTATGAAAGACGCTGGAATCAAGAAAGGCAATGTCGACAAGGTAATACTCGTTGGTGGTTCAACAAGGGTTCCTGCTGTTCAGGAAGCCATTGAGAAGGAAGTTGGTAAGCCACCCTTCAAGGGAATAAATCCCGATGAAGCCGTTGCAGTCGGAGCTGTCTTGCAAGCCGGGATAATTACTGGAGATGAGGGAGTTACAGACGTTCTCCTGCTTGATGTTACTCCATTGACCCTGGGAATTGAAACTCTTGGAGGAATAATGACTACTATGATCGAGAGGAATACTACTATTCCGACTCGAAGATCAGAGACATTCTCAACAGCTGCTGATAACCAACCTGCGGTGGAAGTACACGTATTACAGGGGGAAAGGGAATTTGCGAAGGACAACATTACCCTAGGAAGGTTCCACCTAATGGGCATCCCCCCTTCCCCAAGGGGCATTCCCCAAATTGAAGTCACCTTCGACATTGACGCTAACGGAATTGTCAATGTTTCAGCCAAAGATCTTGGTACCGGGACCGAGCAGTCGATTAAAATCGAGAGCCAGACTTCTCTATCTGAAGATGAAATTAATGCTAAGATTTCAGAGGCCGAAGAGTTCGCTTCGGAGGATAAGAGGAGGAAGGCAGGAGTTACGCTGATCAATTCTGCAGATGGAATGGTATACCAATCAACCAAGATGTTAAAGGAAGCCGCTGAAAAAATTTCTGACCTTGATACTGAACCTATTCATGCAAAGCTAGAAGAACTCAGGTCATTGATAACCAAAGATGACAAGACCATTGATGTTGATGAATTAGATGAAGCAGCTGTTCAGGCAAAGATGGCAGAAGTCGAAGAGTCCCTTCATGAAGTTTCAGCCAAGCTTTACGAAGCAGCCGCCGCAGAAATGGCCGAAGAACAGGAATCAGGTAACACAGATGATGTCGTAGAGGCTGACTTCGAGGAAGTTGATTCTGAGGACACCGATGAGTAGCTAGTTTTCGGTAATAAGCCTATGAAGGGTCCTGACGTGTATCCCTGATGTCCCATACTGGAAAAGTGGATTGACACTCTCTGAGCTGGCTTTTGAGCCCGGCCCCCATGCCGATCCAGCGATATCTAGGTGTACCCATGGTATCTTTTCTCCATCCTTTTCGAACCCTCTGTTGGGAACGAAGAACTCTAGGAAAGCTGCGGCAGTGTTTGATGAACCGGCTCTTCCCCCTATTGAACCGTTTCTTATATCTGCAAATGCGGAGTCAGTCATGTACTTTCGGAACTGATCGTTCAACGGCATTCTCCAAACTTCCTCACCACTTCTTTCCGCGGCGTTTTTTAGTCTAGATGCGACATTATCATCATTTGACCACATCCCTGAAATCTGATTTCCCAAGGCTACAATGACGGCCCCAGTCAAGGTAGCCAGATCCACAATATATTCTGGATCAAACTCTCCCGCTTTCCATAGCCCATCTGAAAGTACGTTTCTCCCCTCTGCATCTGTACTGAATACCTCTACCGTCTTTCCTGAATAAGTCTTGAAGACGTCCCCTGGTCGATAAGCACCAGACCCAGGCATATTCTCTGCAAGACAGGAGATTCCATTCACGCGTCTCTTGTAACCTGTGGAATGCAACGCCTCCATGAGTCCGAATACAGTAGCAGCGCCACACATATCATATTTCATATCCCACATGCCACTGGTTGGCTTGATGGATATTCCTCCAGTATCAAATGTAATTCCTTTCCCAACAATACAAGGTCTTCGTACACCCTCATCGGCATCTGGATTGAGTGTGAATAGTACCATGCAGGGCTTCCTGTCACTGCCCTTTCCGACATTGATTAGACCGCCCATTCCAAGGTCGTGCAACTTATCCCAATCATAAACCTCGACAGATACATTTTCTTTATCTTTGGCCCATTCTAAGGCCCTTCTGGCATACTCCATTGGATAGAGAATGTTAGCTGGTTCGTTACCTAGATCGCGTGCTAAATGCACCCCACCAGTTACCGATTGAATTAGCAAAAGCCTTTCAGAAAGTGCCTTTTGATACCTGGAACTGGCTTGGAAATCGACATCCCACTCGTCATTTATGTGTTCATCTGGGACTTCTTGGTGCTCTAAGAATTCATAATCTCTTAGCATCATTCCCTCAGCGAAATCCAACATTCTATCGGCTGTCCATCCTGATGTGAACCTGACTGTGATGCCGACCCCATTCTTTTTTGACAATGAGGAGATGGTCCTAGCCCCAATATTGCGCGCGATTTTGTGGTTCAAACTATCTCTGACACCCATTCCGACAAGAACAATGTTACACCCAGGTGTCCAAAGCGTCATTTTCTTGCCCTTCTTGCCGTCAAATTCCTGTGAATTGAGTGCGTCCCTGACTAGTCCTCTCTGTACTCTGGATAATCCGGCCAAAGAGTTATTTGGAGCCTTATCGTTGTCCTCGAAAAGAGGCAAAATTAATTGTTTTCTCGGTTTTGTAAATTCGCTGTTACCTATCTGCATAAATAGCCCGAAGTATGCGATTAGAAGCTAGTTTACAAATAATTCTGTTGCAAATATTCAATTTTGAATGCAAACTAACTTTTTGAAAGGTCAAATCAATTCTCAAAAATCCTCCTTCTCTGATTTACTGCCGCCGCAGCGAACGCGAGAAGGAGAGTAAGCAACGAAGGAGCCGGAAGAAGGCTCGAGCTACCAGCGTTAATCACTACCACGCTCTCATCTATCAACTCCTCAGTCCACATCGAGGAATCTATAACTCTCTTCTGATAGTAAAGGGCCCAGATCCCCTTATCATCCGATATCGGAGCACGGGTGAAATCTAGCATAGCGACAGTGGTATTTGTTGCATTGACTGAGAAACCCAACCCCGAAGCAGAGAAGTTGAATTCAGACACCAACTCATGAATGTCCATATCAGTGCCCATTTCTATGGGCCCATCTAATCCGGGAAGCCAAAATTCCGTCGAGTCTTCATTTTCGAAGTATAGCAAAGTGGCATTAGATGTACTAGCGTGTCCTTGATTTGAGACACTCAATCTTACCTCCCCGTCCACTTCTTCTAGAGAATCTACAACTAGACGAGCTCTCCAGTACCATACATTTTCGATGAGATAATGCATTACATCAAGCTCCTCGCCCAATCTTTCTGAGAGTGGCTCTATGGTTCCCAGCAGGAATTGCTCATCGTCTGTCTCGAACGTGAATGTTGGATAGCCCATTACACCATAGCCGTAGTCCCGACTAGTTCCACAATTGGGGTATAGGCCTTGGTTGGCATTGCGAATAGGGATTTCAGAGATGTTTGAATTCACTTCATCTCTGATGTGGTGATACATTTCCCAGTCAGAAGGTTGCTCTGGCCACTTTCCCCATGGGTAGAGCATAATCCAAACTCCAGTGTGCATCGTGATGTACAGGTCGGCATCAGGNACGACTTCATTCATGTAGATTGAATTAGCCAAAGTCTCAGACTCACTGAATGCTGAACTTCCCGGTTGGGTCGAATCACATGTGTTCCAGTAATGGTCATAGTTCCTATTCAGGTCTACTTGGTTTACATTCCACCTTGTATCAAAGTCATTACCATCTGCATTCAGCATTATGAGGATGTGCAATTCAGTATTAGATAATATCTCAAGTACCTGCTGATCTCCGGCCCCCCACCCCTGAATGTAGTATTCCGCAACTAAGAAGGCAAGCTCAGTTCCCAGATGCTCATTGCCATGGTGGCCACCATCTATGTAGACAACTTCTTTGCGTTCTCCATTAGATTTGTAGTGTTCGCAATCATCGATCTCACCAAGGCCATCGGAACAAGCCCCCCCGTTCCAGTCAGAGATTTGTAACATCCATATTTCTCTTCCCAATTCAGTCTTCCCAATACTGAATAACTCGACTATCTCGGGGTAGTCATCAGACCATTCATTTAGGTCCAAGGTCAGTGTAGCGTAAGAATGGTACCAATGCTCTTGAATGATATCTGGTTGGCCAATCTGGGCAGTCACCAACGGAGATGCTGATGTTGCCAGCAAGGAAGATAGAATCAACGACACTAACCATGGGCGCATAATCGACTGAGAGGGTTCCAAGATACAATCATTCTCCCTTCTCGTTCAGTATTCTTGCACAATGACATGACAATATCTTAGTCGCGATGAGCGCGGCATTAAACTCAGTCAGAGGACCGTCTTTCCCTGGGGCAATTTCATTAACATCTGCACCCAAAACTTCAGTCCCAGCCGCGGAGAAGATCCTCTCGATTACCTCAACCGCTGCCCAGTATGAGAGCCCGCCCGGAACCGGAGTTCCAGTCGAGGGAACCAACTTTCCATCGAGTCCATCTATGTCAAAGGTAATCCATACCGGGCCCGAAATCTTAGAGATACTTTCTAGCAGTAATTCCCAACCCCCCAACAGTCCAGAAGAACCCAGAATTTCCCTTGCATACCAAGTCTCAACCCTATCGTCCACATCAGAAAAAATCGCCTCTGACTCCGAGAGAGCTCTTGTTCCGATCTGAATCACCCTTCCTACTCCTGCATCAAGAGACCTCCGTATTGCAGTTCCATGGGAGAATCTCTCGCCATTCAGTTCATCCCTCAAATCTGCGTGAGCATCTATCTGAATCAATGTCAATTCGGACAAATCGCCATTTAGCCTAGAGTGTTTTTTCATTGCTTCCATTATTGGAGGCAGAATACCATGTTCTCCTCCCAGTACCAATGGAAACCCAGTATCTATCCATTCGGAAACGTATTCGGTGATTGAATTCAGTTGTTCCCTCAGAGTCCCAGCTTCCGAGCCCCATGGAGAAGATGTGTGGAAAGAAAGCCCACATGGCAACTCTCCTGGAAGAAGTGGGTCATACAGCTCTACTTGTGAGCTCGCCTCAATACATGCTGCAGGGCCACGCTCAGTTCCTTCAATCCAACTCGTAGTCATCTCGAAAGGAATCGGTAGAATGACGACGTCCCACGGTCCTTCCTCATCCTCATCCAAGCCCAGGAAAGTGGCTCGCGTACCCCTGTCCATGCCTTTCCGCCTCCATCTAACAGAATAATGACTTCGTAAGCCAAAATGTAGATTTTCGGAGCGTTTGTAGAGACCGTTGAAATAGAGCCCCCTGCCCTGTAGGTATATCTCGGAGGCAGAATGATGGGTTTGACACTAGCTCAGCTTACTTCAGCTATTAGGAGCAAGGTAGATACCGACATGGAGGTAGTAGTCGCCGAATCAATAGCAGAACATGCCCTTGGATTCTTCGGATTCTCAAACAGGATTATCGACAACGCTCTAGAGCCTACTGACAGAAACCTGTTCTACCAGCTACAGGACTATGATCTCTTGACCACTGAGTCCGAAGAGACCACACTGTGGGACGGTAGAGAATGGAGGATTCACTATTGGAAATTCAAGGCGAATGCTGAAGAGTTTGCCAGAGCGGCGGCCGAGGCGGCTCTGTTGAATCAGAAAGACAAGGACCCATACTCAGACGTTTACGATGATGTACCGGTCTCTCTCTGGAAAGAAAGATCGGGCGAAGAAGACGACTATGAAGAGCCATTGTTCTGAGAATTCCCACTCCTCATTACTAACTTTACAAATACTTAGAACAATTGGGAGTATTATGAACGAGTATCAGACGAATCTTACTCGTCGGTATGATATCGATTGGCTTAGAGTCATACTATTCGGACTTCTTATTCCCTTCCATGTAGCCATTGGTGTTTATTGGTCTACATATGGTCCTGAAATTAATCCAAATATTGGCGATATTTCGAATGAAAATACGGAGGACTTCGCAAATGAAAATAACGATTATACGTCCGAGTCAGTAGATTTTACCAGCATGGTCTTGCATTGGATGCACCAATGGAGACTCGCTGCTCTCTTCATGATCTCGGGAATGGGCACCGCATTTGCATTCAAACGTAGAACTTGGAAGATTTACTTGACTGAAAGGTGCAAACGCCTACTTATTCCAATGTTTTTCGGTGCGTGGACGATGGGCTTTGCTGGCTCGGTAATTATGGGGAATGAGACAATCACTCCCGTTGGCCTGACCTATGGATTTCTATTCGGAATAATTTGGAGGAGCCTCTCTTTCTGGATACCAATTTTCGGTAAGCTGATAGCCTTAGGACATCTATGGTTCCTTTGGAATCTGTTCCAATATTCATTGATACTATTACCAGTTTTTCACATTGTCAGGGATAATCCAGAAGGATCCATCTCTAGCATTCTAAGAGCGCCATTTAGGATGCGAATGGGGATCGGAACCTTCATCATCATACCGCTACTGCTAAGCTCGACTGAGATTCTTTTCAAACCTTGGTTTCCGGGCTATATCGGTGTAGGTTACGAATGGTTCTGGTTCTTCGGTTTTTTCGCCATTGGATATATTTGCATTACTTCCAAAGATGAATACTACCAACTCATTGAAAATCAAAGGGTAACAATCACAATTGCTACTCTAATTTGGACAATAGCCTTTGTCTGGCTTCGACTTAAGCAACACGATACCGGAATACCCTATGTCGATGGAGGATGGGTAGGATCCGAGGGCTTTCATAACAGGATGACAGTCCTCGCTTGTTTGATACATAGTTTTCATGCTTGGTTCTGGTGCCTAACTATTTTTTCATGGGGTTCTCATGTCCTCAATAGGAACAACCAATATCTATCATACCTCAATCAAGGAGTATACCCATTCTACATAGTTCACATGCCTCTTACCTTCGCCGGACTTAGGTTGGCCTCAGATCTCGGACTGAGGAATCACTCAGCTGTGATTATTGCCACCCTTTTCGTGATACTGACCTGCTGGCTATTTTTCGAGATTGTTAATAGATTCAAATCTACAAGATTCCTGTATGGTATCAAATAGTCCGTAAGTCCCTGTAGGGGATATCTTGAACAATTCGAACTATTACCGTATGGTAGGATGTATAATCAGGCCTCGACNGACAGTTCCGGTAAAATCGGGATTTCCATACTTCTAACTTCAATCCTCTTGTTCAGCAACCACTCATTATTGGCGTCAGGACAAGTCTCTCCATCAACAAGTTGTGAAATATTAGTAGACTGGGACTACCAAGTAGACTGGCTCGACGAGCCCAACGAGGAAGACGAAATCTATACACTGAACCATGTTCACAGATACAAGGTAATTTTTGATCCTCCATTTGAATTAGGTGAATCGCCATCGGCTATCTCGGTAAGCTCAACGCATATGAGGTATTCATCTGGAGAAACCACTCCTGTAAATGTCTCCCACATCAGTGCAGGAGGAGAGGTCGATATTGAGTTGGAAACTGATCCCGAGTTCCAAGACAAAATTTTAGTTAACTTCTCCAGCACTGAGGCAGTATGCAGTAGAACAGTGTCTGTGACTAACTGGAATCAGCCAGTTGAAGATCATGAAATAACAAGAGAGACTTTCTGGTCATTAGAAGGCTCCGAGTCAGAGGAACAGAGTATCGAGTTTATGGGAAGGGGGTGGCAGAAGAGAACTGGCCCTATTTTGGAATCGAATGAGCTTGGTAACGGATCTCTTAGAATGAATACCATGAATGGAACAAACGGAATCATTCTGGACTTGGATTTGGATAGGATATGGCTCAATGAGTCATATGACGGAAATAATCTGATATCTCAAGACTTCGAGATGCTAGGAAATGGATCTATGTTTCTTTCCGAGGGAAATTCAGAGGGGTCCTTCGAAGAAGGGTTCTCGGCTCAGATTTCTGTAACACGGGCTGTGGTAAACCGCTCATGGAACGATGGAAGCCTCACAGAGAGAATCCTCATCGAGGGAGGGGGATGGCTATCTTTCAGCGGGGGCGATAATGAAAGCTCAGAGGGGGGATTTGGACAGATAGAGAATTTCTACTTTGAATCCTTTGATGAAAACGGACTCAGACGCATGCAGAATTTTCACATAGACGCCAATGCTTCGTTGAGGATATTAGGCGGACCGGACTTCTTCTCTTTCGAGCTCGATGATCTAATCATAAGAGAGAGGTGGTCTGATGATACTAGGGAAGAGCAGTTCTTTAGGGCATATGGGGAAGGGGATTTCGGTTTCGAAATAAGAGACGATGAATTCAATATCGATGTCAATGGAACAATTCCGCTCGTACATATCGAGTCCAATGGAGGAGAGACAGTTTCTGACACCATCATAGTAGATGGTACTTATGATGGAGATATCGAGGGGAGCTTCGGATTAGTGAGGCAAATAGTTGACTCGGGAGTACAGCAAAATTCCGAAGGAGTGCCATACGAAGTCGATAAGATTCAGAATGAGTTCTGGTGGAATGTATCAGCTACTCCATTCGGACCGATCTCACAAGAGTTCGGGGCAGAGCACAACCTGACATACGAGTTCGTCGTCCCTCAACAAGATTGGCTAAATCGAACGGTCAGGCTACAATATGTTGAGGATAATGGGACGATATCGGACGAATTTCCACCTGATTCTCCGATTATTGAAAGTCCTTCAAGACCACAAGCAAGCCCTCTGTTATCTAATCAAATATCAAGAGAAAGCGGGGTCTCCCCTAGTGTTGTTGTCCCTGGGGATTTCTTCACTCTGTTTTCAAATCCATCTAATATCTTGGAGGTCATAGTCCTCTCAACCTCCGAGAAAGAAATGGATGGTCATCTGGTCGAAGTCGCAGAGTGGGCAGGAAATATAGAATCTGAAGGGATTTCTGCCTCCGGATTCTTCGTCAATGAGGGCCCACTCTCCGGGCTATTGTATGAAGCGAATAGATGGATATCGCTCACAGGTGAGGAAGATGACCCTTCTTCAGGTCTGACATTTATGGAATATCAGAAGGTTGACAGGGTACTTTATCCAACTGTCATCACTGCAGATGAGAACAGCCCCCCTTCCTTACTGTCGGTTTCATTCAGAGAGGGGTTCTTGCACACCGAGGGAGGGGTTTCCCACATTGAAATAATGATTGAGGACATAGACACGGACGTAATCTCAGTTACTGCCGATCTATCGTCTATAGGGCTCGGGCAGGTCGCACTCTCAGATAGTGGACTATTGGGGGATACGACAATCAGCGATGATGTATGGACCTCGATAATTTTTCACGAGGGACTTGAGTTTGGTCAGTTCAACGTGCCCGTTATCATCAACGACTATTGGACCCAGGTAACAGATTATGGAGAAATAACAGTGGATAATCTTCCTCCCAGAGCAAACTCAATTATTTTGTCAGATCAATCAGCATACCGTGGCCAGACACTGGGAATATCGGTGGATTCGGTGGATGGTCACGGTGTTGATTCGGTCTCAGTGGATCTCCTCAGCGTAGGAGGGGAATTGTACAATCTAAGCTATTCAGAATCTACAGGTTATTGGTCTGGAGAATTTACTATTCCCTACACAATTCCTCCAGGAGAGAGAATCATACCGATTCGAATGTCCGATACACAGGGTGCCGAGATTTTCTCAAATAATTTAGAAGAAATGCCAGTTTTGGAGATAATCAACGAATTTCCGACCTTAATTTCTCTAGAAATCTGGAGAGAGGGAACGTCCCTTACTTATGAGACCGATGAGGGAGACCTCATTCATCCAGTAATAGTCTCGAGTAATGGCGGACAAATCGCCCATCAAATGGAGGTAGAGGTATCTGATCCGGATGGTGTCTCATCAGTTCAGGCAATAATTGGTAGATTGGCGGATATTGGGAAATCCGAGCAATGGTTGTTGCTGGTCGACGATGGGACATCTGGAGACAGGATTGCAGGAGATGGGATTTACACGCTATATTTCGAGGCTAGGTCAACAATTCCTGAAGGAGAATTGGAAATCAAAATCCGTGCTACAGATATTTTTGTCTCATCCACCCCTCCTGAGAATCAGGGGCACATACTTTCCGTCCAACACTCCGAATGCTGTAATGGCGACTCATCTTGGATGTCACAGAATTTTTCAACAATAGTCTTAATCTCCTCATTTTCTATCTTACTCATTGGAATGGCAGCTGTAATTCTTCAAATCAGAAAGTCAGACTTTGATTGATAATGGTACGAGTGCCGGGATTTGAACCCGGGTTCCGGCGTTGGCAACGCCGGGTGATAACCACTACACTACACTCGTGTGTTGTTAGGGAAACCAGAATCGCTTTTCTAAGCGTCGGTCCATTCATCGACCGAGTCTCTGATCAGATCTGCGATTCTCTGCATAGTAAATCTGTAGAATTCAATTGACTTTCCAAGAGGATCTTCCAACCCCCAGTCATTATCGATAGGGATATTTGGACATTGAACTCCACAACCCATGCTGATTATCTTATCATGGCCCGTTGTATCAATGTCATCCAATGACTTGGGATAAAGACCCGAACAATCTATCCCCTCTTCTGTGAGAACCCTCATCGCATTAGCATTTACTTCTTCCCCGGGATGAGTGCCAGCTGAGGTTGCATCATGCCCTTGACTCCTGGCAATGGCCTCTGCCATTTGGCTTCTGCACGTATTTCCGACACATACAAACAGAATCTTCATGAATATCCGAATTAGGCGTAGTAAATTAATGAATTCCATATAGCATATTTTTCCTAATATAGTTTGAATAGCATTGAAGTATCCCCACCACTGCCATGAACTATGGCAGATTCCCCAGTGTCTCACCATTCGCCCGAATCTCCTCCTGAACAAGAGGCAAACTCGAATCAGCGAGCTCAGATGGAACAGGCATATCAGCAGATGCAAAGGAAAATGAGAATGTCCAAAATGAGCGAGACAATCAAGCACAAGATCATGGTTCTTTCCGGAAAGGGTGGCGTTGGAAAGACCACTGTTGCGACTGGAATAGCCTTATCCCTAGCAAAAATGGGAAAGAAAGTTGGACTGATGGATATCGATATCACCGGTCCAAATGTGCCAAAAATGATGGGTTTGGAGGGTACTGAGTTACACATAGAGGATGGCCAGATTTTCCCTGCAATCGGCCCCCATGGGATAAAGGTGATCTCAATGGCATTCTTGATTGAAGATCCGGATAAGCCGGTGATTTGGAGAGGACCTATCAAGCTCGGAGCAATCCAGCAGTTCATAGGAGATGTGGCTTGGGGGGATTTGGATGCACTCGTTATCGACTTCCCGCCCGGTACGGGAGACGAGCCTCTGACTGTCAGTCAGACTCTGCCCAACTTGGATGGAGTAGTGATTGTTACTACGCCGCAGGAAGTAGCACTGCTAGATAGTCGGAAATCCATCAATTTCGCAAAAACAATTTCCGTACCAGTCCTCGGGGTCGTGGAGAATATGAGTGGTTACAAATTATCAGGTGTTGCTAGCCCAGGCGCAGAATTCTCTCTCACTGGCCCGAATGGTGTTCCGATTAGCATCATAGCATCGCAAGATGGGGCATGGTCTACTACTCTGGATCTATTCAAATCCGGAGGAGGGGAGGAATCTGCTCAGGATTTGGAGGTTCCATTTTTGGGAAGACTGCCATTTGACCCAGGAGTAGTCAGGGGCGGAGATGACGGAGTTCACAGAATCGTAGCGGATCCAAACGGAGAAACAGCCAGAGCTTTCGGCGACGTAGTAGAAAATATTCTGAATTCTCTGGATAACCGCAATACTCACAATGTAAAGATTACTTGAAAAGAGTGATTTTTAGGGTCGAATTCATTTCAAAGATGCCTCTCGGTGGATATTGACATGGCTGTTGGCAGTGGGATCTACATCACTTGGATCACTGGTGCAATATTGCTCAGTATCGCGATGATGCCCATATTCAAGCCCCCCTACACAAAAGTCAGAATCGAGGGTTTCATCGATATGTTCAGAAGATACTGGGCCCACATGATAATCGTTTTCTCGGTATATCTGTGGAAGGATATCCTTGATGGTTTAGACAGGGTACTAATGGCACACACTCAGCTCGACATGACCCCATATGTTTACGCAATCGAAGGAGACATAGTGCTATGGATTCAAGAGGCATTCAGAACCCCGCTTCTCGATGTTATTCTGACACATTTCTACGTTATGGGATTCATGACGGTAACCTTTGCATCCTTCGTATATCCAATATACTTTGATGATAGGTACATGGCAGATAGAGTGTCACTATCGATGTTCTGGGTGTACATTCTCGCCATTCCATTCTACTTGTTCTTCAATGTAAGAGTAACTGGAGACTATATTCCCCTAATGGAAACTGTTGCTTATGATCTCACCCCAGAAATACACAATTGGTTCACAAGGATTGACCCATTCACAAATGGGATGCCAAGCTTACACATAGGCTTGCCATTCGCAATCTGGCTGACCATGACTAGATGGGATGAGGATGGTAGATGGATGAAGTTCAGAAGATTCTTGGTGGCCTTCATTGCACTCACAGCTTTCTCAATCATCTATCTCGGAATCCATTGGGCGATAGACATCATAGGTGGAATGTTAGTCGCAATCGCTTCGGTTGCAGTCACCGAAAGAACTCACAAAGGAATTTGGACGGTAGCAGATGAGAGGCTTTTCACTCGTAAGCTTGCAAGACTAATCGACGATCCAAAGGGTTTCATGAAAGAACTCAGAACTTATCTGAATCAGAGGTTTTCTCCCTTGAAAGAACCCGGAAGCAAGCAGACAAGTGTATTCATCGCCGCACTTTTACTATCCACAGGGCTAGTTCTATTGTGGGATGCGACACATCAGGACTTTCCTGTAGAGGGTGTTGAATGGCCAACATCTGCGGCAGGATCGGATGATTGGCTAATTGGAATCGAGGTCGATCCCCGAATGGACGGAGTGGATGACATTGAGGTTTCTGCACTGAATATCAGTGTAGAAAATTCCAGAGACCCCGTGTTACTCTCTGGGTCAAATTGGTACGAGGAACCAAGTGTTTCCATCTCTGGTCCATTTTTGTTACTCAACAATGAAACCAGACTAGATTTATACTATCTCGAGTCGGATATAGACCCCTTTGCCCCAGTCTACTCTATCAATACTGATTTTGATATCGAAATGTCTGATATTGGTCAGGACCAAGATGGAAGTCCTCTGATCATAATTTTTTCCGATGATGAGGTAATTTCTATCGACTATAATCAAGAAATAAAACAAATTGAGGGAATACCTGCCGATTTAGAAACTCTGGAGGTTTCTGGAAATTCTATAGCGTGGTCTCTGAAAAATGATACTTCTGGCCCTACTGTGTACTCCTCCTTCCTGACAGGAACAACCTCTGAAACCTCTGTTAACTTGGATGTGGTAGCAAAGGAAGATCAAGACCAATTTCTGATCGACGAGTCAGGGATTGATATCGATTACTCCAACGCGAGCGTTGTGGAAATATCCGTTGACGGCCAATCAATTGTGGCAGTAGTTGACATAGGCCCGATCAAGAGGACAGTATTCGTGGATACCGTCTCAGGAATGCAGACATTAATTTCCAATCCTCTCTGGGAATCCTCCTCTCCTAGCATAGGACATGGCCATGTCGCCTTCCTACAGATACCAAGATATCAGCCAGGGTCAACTATTCCAGAACAGTCCGAGACTCCTCAGGTATTCATCTACGAACTGGATACAAACCAAACTAGACAGCTTACTTTTGATGATCAAGAGAGCCACTCTAGCCCACAAGTCACCGTTGGAGGAGTTGGCTGGATTGTATCCGGAATAGATGGTGAGGCAGAGTTGACTTGGTACGACATGGAGGAGACATTCGAGCCATATTCGTCAGTTCTATTACAAACCTCGGTGGTTCTTATGATTCCATTGGTTTTCACATGGGCAAGACAGAAGCAAAGTGAAAGGTAATCACAGTTATTCAGCCAGTCTGAACATTTCATCCAATGATCTCTTAGCTCTATGAATCACATCATCATCGATCTCGATAATTTGTTCGGGCACAGGGTCCCTCAATGCTTGCAGAATGTCCTCTAATTGAGTCCTCTTCATATGCCTACACATGACACACGCCCCTAGTAAGTTGATGTCATCCTCACTCTCTGCGAGAACCCTCTCGGCTGTACCACATTCGGTTATCAGCATAATATCCGGCTTTCCCTCAGAGGCGAGGCGCATCGCCTCCCTCATCAAAAGCTCGCTACTACCGACAAAATCACTCTGCTCAAGAACCCCCGCATCACATTCTGGATGAGATAGGACCTGCAAATCTATACCATGTGACTCCATTCTTTTCCTCCATGAAATCACCTTCTCTCCTGTAAACTCAGCATGGACCTCGCACTCGCCATCAAAAATTATCACCTCCTTCTTTCCTAGTAGGTGGTTCTGCACATGCTTGCCCATGAATCTGTCAGGGACGAATATCAGCTTATCTCCAGGTAATCTCTCACATATTCGCAGATAGTTGCTGCTAGTAACACAAACATCACACTCAGCCTTTACGGCGGCAGTGGTGTTGATGTAACACGCGATAGGTACGCCCGGATATTTTCTTCGTAGCTTTACAACGTCTTCAGCAGAAATGCCATCACTCAATGAACAACCCGCCTCTGGCGAAGGATGCAAGATCGTTTTATGAGGACTGACTATCTTAGCAGTCTCAGCCATGAATCTAACACTAGAAAAAAGAATCCTCTCTTGTGGAGCATCCCTAGCAGCCTTGGATAGAGTGTAACTGTCTGAAACAGAATCAGCGACCCCGTACACTATGTCTGGGGTCTGATAGGAATGAGCAATCAAGAAGACATTCTTTTCTATTTTCAATTTGTTTATTTCCAGAGTCAATGGTGAAATTGCCCTACAAATTCGCATATCCCATCTTTCCTTCTGTCCTATGGCATCAAAAAGCCTCTCAGCCTCAGTTTCAATCTCCTCAGGAGTGAAAATCTTGGGCACCAAATCTCCTCTAGGCGAGGGAACTTTCGGCATCTGCATACTTAATCCTCCACCCTCGCTCCAGTGGAATCGCTTTCAAGGTATGTGACTTCCCGCAACCATGGCCGGACTCCATTTTCAGTATTGGGAAGAGTCTGAAATAATCCATGAAGGCGCAGAAGCGAGAGTGTCTTCTGGACTATGGCTGGGAATTCCAGCTGTATTGAAGACAAGGAGAAGAAGAGGCTACAGACACCCAGAATTGGACTACAGACTCACTAGGAGTAGGATTTCTGTCGAGGCAAAGATACTCTCAAGGCTTCAGTCAAAAAACTTCCCAGCTCCAAGACTCCTAGAATTAGACGTGGAAGCAAGCTGGATGGTATTGACACTGATTGAAGGAAGACCAATCTATGAGTCTTTGCTAGACAAATCAGCAACTGATGAGGATCTGGAAATGATAGGCTCAATAATCAGGAGCCTCCACGAACTAGGTTTCTCTCATGGGGATCTAACGACTCATAACATAATGGTCGACAAAGACCGAAAAATCTCACTTTTGGATTTTGGACTTTCGAGAGTATCTGCTGAATTAGAGCATTTTGGTCAAGATTTGCAAGTATTGAATGAATGCTTGTCGGCAAGCCATTCTGATTTTGAGGGAGCAATAGAAAGAGTAATTTCAGGATATAGGGACGCTTCAGACTCAGATAACAAACCAAACGCAGAAATGGTAATTTCCCGGTTCAATGACATTAGGAATAGAGTAAGGTATCTGGGGTAGTAAAATGCGTGTTATTTTTGTTACAGCAAACACAAACAAACTGGAAGAGGCGAAAAGGTATCTCGAGCCACTAGGTTTGGAGATTGAGCAAATGATGATCGGGGGGGAAGCCCCAGAATTTATTGAGCCCCAATCTGATGACTTGGAGCAAATAGCAATTTCCAAAGCTGATCAAGCAATGTCAATGGTTCCAGAATCACAAAAATCTGATTGTGCAATTCTTGTCGAAGACTCAGGATTATTTATCGACTCATTGGAGGGTTTTCCAGGTACGTATTCATCATTCGTTTTCAGGAAAATTGGAGTTGATGGAATACTACGTCTGATGAATGGTAACAAAATGAAAGGTTGCGAGTATAGAGCCGTGTCTGTGTTGGTTATAGGCGAAAGGAAAATTATCGCCAAGGGCGTTTGTAGAGGGAAAATAAGTGATAAAATTTCAGGAACAGGAGGTTTTGGCTATGATCCAATTTTTGTTCCTGATGACTCTGATGGTAGGTCATTCGCACAAATGAGCAGGGAAGAGAAGTCATCCATTTCGCATAGAGGGAAGTCATTGAAGGCGTTATCTGAAGCAATCAGTTCCCCGTCAATGTGAAGTCATACCCCCTCCTGTCAGGACTGCGAGTGACATGGTTTCCCTGACCAGACTGATTAATTGGGCGGCTCTGATTGGAGGCTCTCTCCTGTTTTTTTTGCTTCAGGGCGAGGTAAATATTATCCAGAGAGTTGCGGGAGCATCTGTTCTCTTAGCACTCGCCTCTCTACTTATTTTCACTGGGAGAGAAAGACTGGAAATTCCCTCAAAAGATGAAAAAATAGAAATCGAGGAAGAAGCCAGAACTCTGCCAGAGAGTCCAGAACAAATCAACATCGAAGTTGTGAAACCAAAATCCGAGATGAGAAGAACCCGGGGAAGTTCAAACGTTCCGGTGAATATGCCCGCCCCTCCTCCTTTGCCGGTAATGATTCCCCCTCCATCACTTCCCACTCAACCCCCTGCAATCAGTGGACTTCCAAGTCCACCCATCCCCGATACTCCAGACGTCACACCAACTCTGCCAGAAGGTACCAATGTAGCAAAGAAGTACATAGCAAAAGGTGATGCGATTTCTGACGAGGAGGAAGAGATCGAGGGTTACATTGCACAAAGGAGGCAAAAGAGAGAGAAGATGCTCTCGGATATCGAGCGGAGAAGGAGGATGAAACTCGCCGAAAGAAAGGCCTCGATGGCAAGAAAATGGTCTGAAGCAGAGGACGGTGAGGATCTGGCCTCTATCCTCAGGGAGGAGGGTCATGGATTGACTGTTTACGAAGAACCCGAGAGTCCCAATACTGGAAAGCCCCTGGGAATAACCTACTTCAGAATCGATGAAAATAGAATTCTGATGATGAGGAAACCCCTCGAAGTAATTAGCAAAATTACACAAGAAAGAATATCCGAAGCTAATCCTGAATCGGAATTACCGACTCCTCCTCAGATGCCTCCTCCCGGAATGCCCCCCCTTCCTCCTCCAAATTTCGTTGATACGGAATGATACGTTGAAACCCAATACTCCTCTGCGAAGTACATGGAAGGAGACGTTTTGACGGTCAAAGACGTGTTAGTTGAGGGATCAAGTCCGATCGGAGGAATGATTTCTGTATGGACTCTAAATAGGCCCGACAAGCTAAACGCATTAAATGCAGAATCACACCAATTAATCAAAAATGAGTGTTTGAGGGCTGAATCTAATGATCAGATTAGATGCATAGTGATCAGAGGCGCACCCCCGTCTATTCCGCCAGAGGGGAAGAGGGCGAAACCTCATGCATTCGCAGCAGGAGCAGATATCTCTGAGTTCTCTGGCAAGAACTCCGACGATGTCAGACCATTCTTTGAAGACAATGCATGGGAGGCTGTTTGGAATCTATCAAAGCCAACTGTAGCCATGGTAGATGGTTTTGCACTTGGAGGGGGAACCGAACTAGCACTTTCTTGTGACATAAGAATCGCCTCTGACAGAGCGAACTTTGGACAGCCCGAAATCAATCTTGGATTAATTCCAGGAGGAGGAGGAACTCAGAGGCTATGCAGGCTTATTGGCTATGGAAAAGCTATGGAAATGGTAATTACCGGAGAGATGGTTAGTGCACAAGAGGCACTGAAAATAGGACTTGCGAATAAGGTAGTGGCTCCAGATGAACTTGAAGATTACACAATGGATATGGCACAAAATATCGCTAGAAAGTCACCTTACACAGTTAAAGTGGCTAAGAGGGCTGTTCGCGCTTCGCTAGAGTTACCATTCAGTGAAGGAGTTCTGACCGAGAGATCAGAGTTCGTAGCCTTGTTTGATACTGAGGACAAGGAGATTGGTGTCCAAGCCTTCCTACAGAGAAAGAAACCAGAATGGGTGGGGAATTAAACCAATCAGAGTTGTATTGCTTTGATTTCGAGGAATTCCTCGAGGCCATGCCGACCGAGCTCCCTTCCATTTCCAGAGAGCTTGTAACCTCCAAAAGGGGCACTAATATTGAAGGCTCCACCGTTGATACTTACTTGACCTGTCCTGATGGATTTTGCGATTCGCATGGCGCGCTCTTCATCTCCCGACCATACTCCCCCAGACAGACCATACTCCGAATCATTAGCCATCGAAATTGCCTCATCTTCATCCTCATATGTGCTGATGGATAGAACGGGGCCAAAAATCTCCTCTCTGAAAATAGACATATCTGCTGTAACATCAGCAAAGACGGTCGGCTTCACGAAAAATCCAGTATTAATCCCGTCTGGCAAACCCTCTCCTCCAGAAATAAGGGTAGCTCCTTCTGATATCCCTAATGAGATATACTCTGATACTGATTTTTGCTGACTCTCTGAGACCATGGGTCCACATTTGATTGACTCATCCATAGGGTCACCAACTGAGTATCTTTCCATCGTTGATGCAATGATGTTTACAATTTCATCTCGATGACTAGCCGGAACTAGTAGGCGACTAAGAGATGAGCATTCTTGGCCGGAGTTATTGAAACAAGAGTATACCGCCATTTTGGATGCCTTTGCTATATCTGCATCATCAAGGATGATATTAGCACTCTTTCCTCCCAGCTCAAGAGTCACTCTCTTCACCGTTTCAGAGGCGGCTTTAGAGACACTAACTCCAGCCGATGTAGACCCAGTGAAACTAACCATATCGACTTCAGGGTGGGAGGAAATAACCTCTCCAATTTCTCTTCCGTGACCAGATACTAGATTGAATACTCCCGCGGGAAGGCCGCATTCATCGATGATATCAGCAAGAATGAATGCATTTAGAGGAGCTTCTTTTGATGGCTTCAATATCATTGTACAGCCTGCTGCGAGGGCTGGAGCCACCTTTCCCACAATCTGGTGAAGTGGAAAATTCCAAGGAGTAATCATTCCAACTACCCCAATAGGCTCCTTTACAATGAGTGAATTCCTTACCTTTTCCTCCCACTCAAAGGTTTCTAGAATCTTGGCATAAGATTTCGCAACAACTCTCGGAGTTCCGACCATTGCCATCCTAGAATAATTGATGGGGGTCCCAACTTCCGAGGTAATCAGCTTAGCAATCTCTTCTCCTCTCTCAGCAATTGCAGATGAGATTGCGTTCAGGTACCCCTGCCTCTCTTCTATACTGGACTTCGACCACGAAGGAAATGCGGCTCTAGCTGCCGAAATGGCCGCATTGACATCTCCTTCCGTACCAACTGGAACAGAGCCGATGACTTGTTCATTTGCCGGGTTGATGATCTCAATTTTTCCATCCCCCCCTGCTGGAACCCACTTCCCATCAATGTATATGGCATCTCGTGTAATCATATACTTCCCAGTGAGGTCTGACTTATCACCTTCATGGAGTTCAATAATGAGTACCCCTTTCGATTGCCATGCCCTTTACCGTCGAAAGGCATGATGGCGGCGTCGCAGTTGTCCACATGTCAGAAGAAGCTTCTAGAAACACCTTCAATCCAGAAAATTTTGGCCCCATAAGGAACAAATTGATGTCACTGATGGGAGATCCTACATGCAAAGCAGTCGTTTTAACGGGCTCTGGAAAATTCTTCAGCGCAGGAGGGCCGGTAGACGAATTTGCCGATGCCATAAATGAGGGTACTATTGTTGATATGGTTAGTGAGATGACCAAATCACTGCACTCATTAATCCTAGAAATAAGAGCCTCAGATACTGTTTTTGTTTCTGCAATAAACGGCGCCGCTGCCGGGGGCGGTCTCGGCCTAGCATTATCTACTGACTACAGAATATGCTCAGATAAAGCAAAGATAGCAGCGGCGTTTTTTGCACTAGGAGCATCTCCGGATGGAGGGACCACATGGCTATTGCCAAGACTAGTAGGAAGCCAAAGGGCCAGGAAGTTCTTCTTCGGAAATGAGGTCTGGTCAGCCAACGATTCTCTAGAGGCTGGAGCAGTGGATGAAGTAACTCAATCAGAAACACTAATTTCGAGATCTATTGAAGTGGCTAAGGATTGGGGAAGATGGTCGGTAAACAGCCGTAGGTCTACAAAGCAATTGATCGATGCTTCGACATCTACGTTCTTGGAAACCCAATTAGAATTCGAGAGAGCCTTGATGATTTCTTCGTCCCAATCTAAGGATTTTCTCGAGGGAGTCACAGCATTCATGGAGAAAAGAGAGCCTCGATTCTCCGGAGGAAGTGAGGATGAATAGGCGCTTGATAATTCTCAGGCACGCGCATAGTAGTAGGGACGACCCCGATTTAGACGATCATGACAGGCCATTGGATGAGATTGGGCGTCGAGATTCACCGATTGTTGCTAGGGAAATAATTCAGAGGGGCTGGAAGCCAGACCATATCTTCGTCAGTAGCTCTTTGAGAACACTACAGACTTTGGAGAATATGGGGCCTCAGTTTTCAGAGATACCAAAATCCATCGAAGGAGAACTATACCAAGCCTCCCTTCTAACCTTGCTTTCTATGGTGGATAGAATCGACGAGGGATGCACTGAAATGATAATTGGACACAATCCTAGTTGTGAGATGCTACTGGAATCTATGACTGGTAATCTTGAGATGTTGCCGACCTGCTCAGCCTCACTAATTTCAATGGTAGGGGGAAAATGGATTCTCAATGATATCATTAGACCATAAGAAGTCAACTGCTATTCCATGCAAGAGCATCAGTGAAGAAAGACACCAACCTTCCTTGGTATTCTGGATTCTCCCAAACTGCATCCACATGACCAGAATCCTCGATCATCCATAGCGTCACGTTCGCATCCGAAGCAAGAGCCCTATCATAGAACATCTGAGAATGAAGGGGGGAAATTCTCCCATCATCTTCGCCATGCGCAAGATACATCGGCCTTTCTCCAGCCTTGGATGCAGCGGTCATTGGTGGCACCTCATTAGGATTAATCCCGATAATTCTCTCCCCCATTGCAATAGCAGGTGATGCCAGCATCTTTGGATACCCAAGTCTCTCCAGCTCATTCTCAACTAGCAATGGAAAGTCGATGATCGCACTATCCAACCACATAGCTTGTATCTCGGACTCTCCGAATGCCAACGCTGTTGTAAGTGCTCCAGTAGATATCCCAAGTATGCCGATAGATGAGGAAGGATAGGATTTTTCTTCCAAGAGCCAATCATATGCACCTAATACATCCAGATATTCCTTCTGACCTAGATACATATAGTCAGACACATTTTCACTAGCTCCATGATTTCTGAGGTCAATCATCAGAGTATTAATGCCCCCGTCAGCTAAGTAACTGGCCGTAAGTAGAACTTCTGGTTTGCACTTTCCGTTCAGATATCCCCCATGTACCAAAATTACAACCGGCGCAGACTCATCTACCTCTGAGTACCACGCTGCAATATTCAAACCATCTCGGCTACTGAAACTGATATTTTCGTAAGAATCAAACTGCCACGGTGATGCGTCGAAATCCTTCCTAATTGAGATCCGGTTTTCTGAATCCGGCCAAGGCTCGAAGGACTCCCAATCATCATCCACAGTCCAATTAGTTGGAGTATTAGACTCCCAAATTCCACATCCATGAGGTGAGGTCAAAGCCTGCATTGCGATTACGTGCCCCAAGCCGAACCAAATAGTTGGTACGAGGAGCAGGACCACGGCAGTTGAAACGGAGAAAATCTTCTTTCTTCGACTAATCGAGCCCCAATACTCCCTCGCCCCAGCCATGGTCCCAGAACACAGCCATCATTGATGACTATTGCTGTAAATGGTATATCGACCGATGAGCACTTCAACCAAAGTCTACACGGAGCACCGTGGCGAGAGAGCTAATCCGTCTGGAAGACGTGCATAGGGCGTTTGGTCCTCTGACAGTTCTAGAAGGAATCAATCTTAGAATAGATGAGGGAGATAGGATTGGAGTTGTTGGACACAACGGAGCTGGAAAGACTACACTACTACGTACGATTAGTAATCGAGATCAGGACATGGGCGACATAACGTATGCCGCTGGATTAAGGTTGGCATTCCTGACTCAAATTCGAGATATAGTGGAGGAAGCAACCCTCGGTGAGGAGCTAAACCGCAGAGGGAGGCAGTTTCAGGAGTTAGAGGACGAGATCTCCAAGATAGAGGGGATGATGGCAGACCCGGGATTCTATGATGGTGAATGGCAAAGTGCAATGGATAGGTATCAGGAGCTCCAGAGTCTGATGGCAAGATCCGGAGGAGGGGATGTAGCCGGACATGCACAAGAAATTCTGAAGGCACTTGATTTAGCTCATCATTCGATAGACATCCCCCTCTCATCATTATCTGGAGGAGAGAGGGCAAAGGTGGCATTAGCCAGACAGTTGGTAGGGCTCAGAGAAATAGACGTATTTTTCCTAGACGAACCGACAAATCATTTAGATTTCCAGACATTGGATTGGTTGGAAAGGTTTCTGAATACATTCGAAGGAGCTCTATTGATAGTCAGCCATGATAGATACTTCCTTGACCGAGTATGCAACAACATAGTAGAGGTTCAAGATGCTCATCTAAAGGGATACAGTGGTAACTACACCTCCTTCTTGCATCAGAAGGAACTATTTCTACAGACATTACAAGATAGGATTGAGAAGACACAGAAAGAAGTCAAGAGGCTACTTGGAGCAATGCAATCCATGAAAAGGGCCAATAAATACGACAAGTCAGTATCTCAGAAGCATGTCATGATTTCAAGGGCCCAAAGGGAATTAAAATGGCTCAAGACACTCAAGCCACGTCAGAGGCAGTCTCTAAAATTTAACTTAAAATCAATAGAGAAGAGCAGTCTGGAGGTATTGGATTTTCATAATGCTAAATTCTCGTTTCAAGATTTGAATAGGCCGATTATAAATGGCCTTGAAGTCGGAATAAGAAGAGGTCAGAAAATCGGCATAGTAGGGCCAAATGGTGCTGGAAAGACTACTCTTCTGAGATTAATTACAGGAGAAATTCAACTTGACTCCGGTTCGATTGACATCAGGCCCGGTGTCCAAATTGGTTATTTCCATCAAGATCACAGATCACTGGATTTCAAATTAAATCCAGTTGAACAGGTTAAAGCCCTAAGGCCAAGAATGGATTATGGAGAAATTCGGGCACTTCTCGGACGGTTTCAATTCACCAAAGATATGGTTAAGGTTCCATTGGGAAAACTTAGTGGAGGAGAGAGAGCAAGGATAGCACTCTTAGAACTCTTATTGGGAGAAAACAACATGCTCCTCTTGGACGAGCCGACAAATCATCTCGATACAGATGCAAAGGAAGCATTGGAAGAGACCCTCCAGGATTATGAAGGAGCTATAATAACAGTCAGTCATGATAGATATTTCCTAGACAAAATTTGCGATACAATTTGGGAGTTACCAGGAGACGGGAGTCTATGGGTATGGCCGGGCAATTACTCAGACTATATCCAAAGAAAGAGCCAGCAATAAACAGAATCCCGCTGTGTCATTCAGGCTCATCTTCCCACATTTACTCTATTCTATAACTGCCTATACTAAATAGAGTACCTACGGGGGGCCTTTTGTAGGGTTCTCAGTGGTTCGATTCTCAGACTTAGGAATCAAGCCAAGCTTGGTCGAATCGCTTTCTAATGAGGGCATCATAGAACCCTTCGAAGTCCAAATTGAAGCCATACCAAGTGCGCTAGAAGGCAGAGACATATGTTGTAGGGCCCCAACTGGCTCAGGTAAGACCCTAGCTTTTGGCCTTCCTCTGATCTCAATGGCAAAACCGGCAGCATCTAAACGCCCCACTGCTCTGATATTAACTCCAACTAGGGAGCTAGCAGAACAGATAAGGAACGTTCTGGATCCGTTGGCTTGGAGCTATTCTAAATTGAAAGTTCTCTCGATTTATGGAGGATCACCATACGGGAGGCAGATCAGGGCCCTAGAAAAGGGAGTAGAGATTATAGTGGCATGTCCAGGAAGACTTCTGGACCTAATTGAGAGAGGAGCTCTGGCATTAGATGAAATCGATATTTTAGTTCTAGATGAAGCTGATAGGATGGCAGACATGGGATTCATGGAGCCAGTATGCAAGATTATTGACAAGTGTGCGAGTAATCCTCAGATGATTCTTTTCAGTGCGACACTAGATCGAGACGTCTCTAGACTAGTGAGGACGTACCAAAATGATCCTGTGAAGATTGAGGTAGGCCCTGAGGAAGTCAGTATGGAGACTATGGACCATAAGTTCTGGAATATCAAGCCACATAAAAAGACTGAGATAGCGGTGAAATCAGTCAGAAGATCGGGTAGGAGCATCATCTTCTGCAGAACCAGGGCTGGAGTAGATAGGCTTAGTGAGGAAATGAAGCTAGAAAGTGTACCCATCTCGTCCTTGCATGGGGGCTTGAATCAGAAACAAAGAGATCGAGCCATGAACAAATTCAGTAGTGGAAGGAGTATGGTTCTCATCGCTACAGACGTGGCGGCACGGGGAATTGATGTTGATGGCATTAATTGTGTGATTCATTATGATCCTCCTGATGATGGAAAGGTGTACAAGCATAGAAGTGGCAGAACTGCTAGGGCTGGAAATAGTGGTACAGTAATATCATTTGTAAGGAAAAATGAACAGAGGACCTACAATAGAATTCAGAGAGAGGTGGGGATAAGGAAAAGATTCACCGACCCTAATCCCGAGGGACTCAAGAAAAATAAATTCGATCTAGTTCCCTCTAGAGAAGGAGAGAATGGCAGGGGTCAGAAGGCCAGAAAACCGAGGTCCAGAAGGGGACGCTCCAGAAATTCTAGAAGAGTCAGGGATAGAAAATCATCGGATACCGAGAAAAATAAGCCTCACCGAAACAAGAAGAAACGAAGACGGGGAAGAGGGCCAAAGAAGCGTAAGGCAGATGCCAGACCGTAGAAATTAACCGAGTCGCTAAATTACCAGCTTCTTCTCTCATCTAACAGGCGGACATGGTCTAGTGGTTATGACAGCAGGTTCCCAACCTGCTAACCCGGGTTCAACTCCCGGTGTTCGCACCATTTTGAGCTTCAATCATCCTTAGCCTTATCACGCCAAAGATTAACGATAGAATGCAGACAAGTGCAGCCAAATTCGCTACAATTATTGAAAATGACCTAATCAGTATTCCATAAATTAGCCAGAGTATAAGTGCAGTAGAGACAAGAAAGAATGTTGGGAGGGAAATCCCCTCATGCAAACCCTCTATCCAGACTTCCTTAATCTGGGGGATCCAAGCAATTACTCCCAGCGTACCAGCAATCAAACCAATTATCTCTATGAAAGCGCCTTGCATGAATACCGCTCACAAATCATCTCTTTCCGACTTTCCCTCATTTGTCCAGACGTATATCCCTCTCCCCGTCTTTCTGCCTAAGTCCCCTGAATCTACGAGCTTGTCCAGTAGAGGATGAGGAAGGTATGATGGGTCCTCAAATGACTCTGCCAAGTTCCTCAATATGTCCCTTCTGACGTCCAGCCCAACCAAATCCGAAAGCTCAAGCGGGCCCATTGGATGCCTGTATCCGAGCTTCATCGCAGTGTCGATATCACTAGCATTGGCTACGCCTTCTGCAAGCATCCTAATTGCCTCATTACCAAGGACCACCCCTAGACGGCTAGTAGCAAAACCAGGGATATCTCCAACAATTATCGTAGTCTTCCCCATTGCCTCTCCGATTTCTTTGGCCTTCTCCAGAGTCTCTCCGGACACTAGATCGTGTTCAATAATTTCTAAGAGCTCCATGAGAGGAACTGGATTGAAGAAGTGCATCCCCACAACTCTCTCAGGACATTTGGTGGCAGAAGCGATTTCAGAAATTCTAAGACCGGATGTATTTGTAGCCAGGATTGCATCTTCTGGAGCGTATCTTTCAATTTGGGCAAAAATACTCCTCTTTAGATCAATCTTTTCAGGGACAGCCTCGATTACTAAATCAACACCCTCAAGTGCGTCTTCCAGGTTCTCTAATCTGTGCAAGTTTTTTGACCAGGACTTTACCTCGTCTTCCGAATTTTTCCCCCTTGAAATCCCCTTCATCCAGAACTCATTAATCGTTGAGAAACCCCTGTCCAAAGAATCACTGAATGCGTCATAAAGTTTGGTCTCCCATCCTGTCTGAGCGCAAACTTGTGCAATTCCAGAGCCCATAGTTCCGGCGCCAATAACAGCAACTTTGCGTACGTCCACGTCGCTTGGAGGAGCACCCATGAAATAAGGCGTACTCAAGCTTCCCGCCCATATGCGGCGAGTGCCGACTGAAACAGCCTCTGCCGAGGAACATCATGCTCTAGGAAGCATGTGAATGGGGCAACGTCCTTCAGAAGCTCGATTGCAGAAACATAAGCGCCGTAAATGAATGGATCGGCCTGCTCTATCGACGGTATCATTATTCCCAGCTTTTCCAATCCCTTTCGGGTATCCTCATCCCATATTGAGTATGTATGATGAGTGAAGTGTAGGTAAGCTGACAATCGGTATATGTCGGATTTTGCATTATCAGTCAGACTTTCAATCAGTAGTGTGTCAGGATATCTGATGGCGTAAAGAGAGAGCATAACCTCTCTTTGGGTCTCTTCCCTCCACATCCTCTTTGGAAGCCCCATCCATTCATCGATTTGATCAAGCATCTCAGCGGTGTAAGGCCTCTTGACAGTGTAGAGGAGATTCTCGTAGGTTTCTGAATCCTGATTTTCAGAGTGGTGGTGTTCATGGAAGTAATCAGTAAGGTGCTCNAAAAAGTGAGCACATTTGTCCTTGTCGAAAACTGATAATGAATGAAACTGCAAAGATATCACCTATCCTTTCCACTCACGGTATTGAATCCACTCTTGCTTCATGTATTCGTTCACTAACCTATCCTCGTCTTCATCGGTCGGTAAAACACTGGAAAGATACTCCTCGTACTCATCATCTGTTCCTTCGAATAAATCCCCATGAACAGTGTAATTCGTGCCTGCATACTTACCTATGCCCCTCTTGAATCTGTCAGAGGGTATGTAGAGCTCAGGCTCGCCCTCTTTTCTGGACTTGCTTATCCTCACCATTTCCTTTCTTAGCTCTTCGAAGTATAGCTCTCTGCTGGCCTCATTGAGGTGCTCTCTATCTGCATCAACATCCGATTCTCTCTCGTCGTATCTCCCCTTGATTCCGTAAACATATGCCCATTGAGCACTAGTTGAATCGTCAGTGCCAAAGAGATCTAAACCAGTGCTTACCCACTTGTTGATGTATTTTTGCAGAAGTGCTATGGGAATCACTCCCTGTTTGACAATCCTCCTGAGCCCATTAGCTCCGGTCCCCAGGTGAAATGACTCTTCCTTCAGCATCGGTCCCATACTAGCGGCCAATGGTTTGAATGAAGAGGTACTAAGCATCTTAAGCTGATACTTCCCATCTCTATCAATGAAGTGTGTAAAGCAGAAGAAATCCAGCCAGTGGTCGATGGGCTCATTGAAAGACCCAAGAATTCTAGTCCCCTCTTGCGCATTTCTCTCCAGCAACTTCGATGCCTCTCTAACGCCTTGCTCACCGAAGAAAGTACACAGAAGATACGCCATCTGCCAGCCATGACGCTGTTCTTCACACATGATCCTGAGAGCAGATTTTCTGTCATATTCCGTGGGGGCAGAAGCCAGTAGGTGGTTCTGTTGCTCCACACTAGCGAACTCAGTATCGCCCTGCACGCTTACCATGTTAATTATCGCATCCATAATGTTTTGTTGTGGAATTTGCATTCTTCGATTCCACTTTGGCATCCCTTGGAAGTCTCCAAACTCAATCTCATTTCCTGCCGTATCCCAGTCAAACTTGATGTCGAACCTGTAATCTCCTAGCCATGACGGATCGAAACCTATTCTGGTCTGCCATTCACTGAAGTCGTTAATCCAAGATTCGAAGTTCTGACTGTAACTCTCTACTATCTCAGTATCTGCCATGCCCTGCGCTGGAATAACAGGTATATCAAACGACGTATCAGAAAATCCGCCAAAACGAAACTAGTTTCCTTCGAATCTGGGAGTTTTCGTCTCCACATACGCCTTAATTCCCTCTTTGGCATCTTTAGACTGGAACAGATCTGATTGCAGTTCCCTTTCTAGGGCGAGATGATATTCAAGGGGGATTTCTAGCCCACTTTGTACGCTCCTCTTGATATTGCCTATGGCCTTAGCAGCCGCGAATGGCAGTGTAAATCGACCGGAATAATCCAAAACATCCTGACGGAACTCTTCCAAACTCATAGAGTCATATATATCGTGCACAAGATCCATCTCGCGTGACTCCTCAAATGAGAACTTCCTGCCAGTCACCATTATTTCCATTGCCTTAGCTTTCCCCACGAGCCTGGACAAGCGCGCAGTTCCACCTGTTCCGGCGAGAACACCGAGTGCTACTTCTGGGAGGCCCACCTGGAAATTACCCTTTCTGGCCACTCTAATGTCAGCCGCCATAGCGATTTCCAGTCCGCCTCCTACTGTGTGCCCGTTCAATGCCGCGATTACTAGTTTGGGAGTCTGTTCCAAGCGTGACAGGGTTTCGTTGGCATGCAGGCAGAAGAAGTACTTGTATCTTGGAGAAAGCTTATTCAGATACTTGATGCTAGCGCCTGCAGAGAAAAACTTCTCTCCATGACCAGTGATTAGGATCACTGAAACGCTGTCATCAAACCTTGCACTCAATATCGCATCATCAATATCGTGCCACATCTCTCGAGTATACGTATTCACTGATGTTTTTCCCTCGGTCAAGGGCTCACCTGCTGAGTCTGAGCACAGCTCTATGATTGCTATTCCGTTCTCGGTTACTCCGTAGTTGACTAGATTGTTCTTCATTGGCTTTAGCTCGGGCCATGACGTCATGCCCAACCCACCGGGGATGGCCATATCAATCAAACGGACGAGGCCACAGTATCAAACATCGCTGTCTGGGAACGATACTGCGCCACCAGATTTCTTGACAACCTTCCACTGCTCAGAAATTTCTACAGCTCTATCACTTTCTTCCCAAGAGTCCCTGCGAAGAGATTTTCTGAATGGCATTCTAGTGACCATCCTTCCATCGGCTAACTTTTTCCTCCTGAGCATTGCGAGTTTCGTTACAGGCCAAAGCATCTTTCTGAATATCCCAGGAGTGTATACCCATCGCATGAATTCGAGCCCATCCCCCTTCTTCCGCTGGTCTCTCATCCAATAACGGGCGACCATTTTGAATCCATTGTCCCCTATTCGATTCATCAAGAATCTGTTGGTGGCGCTTATCTTGATTAGTGGCACTAGGTTTTTTCTGACCTCAGACTCATAATCGCCCTCACCTAGAATCGACTTAGCTGCCAGAACACCGCTGGTAATTGCATACCTCATCCCGAAACCCCACATGAAGTCTTGAAGCCCCCCTGCCTCGCCAACGTAGTATCTGCCGTCATGGAAATATTTGTCAGGTAGAGAAAAATCACCCTTCCCGCCGACCCTTTTTATGGGCCTACGATTTAACTCATAGTGACTCTCATACCAAGCAATTGTCTCATTTAGATATCTCCCACTCTTCTTCTGTTTTCTCCACAGGCAAGTGCAAATCAAGCCAATCCCATCGATAACGATCAAATATGAATAAGCACCCGGGGCAAGCTTGTCATTTAGTTGGAATGAAACATGGTTAGGATGGTCAGTGTGAAAGATCTCTCCAAATGCCACAGCGCTGGAATCCTTCGGACCAGCGGCTATAATCTGGCATTCTTCCGGGTCCCTCTTTGATCCATAGTGAATAGTAGCTCCAGCCTCAATTGCCATTCTCTTGAATCCCTGGTCGATACAATGCTCATCCGTTCCCCTTTCCACTACTCTGAAGGCTACTCCATCCGTGATGGGTTGGGTAATCTCATCATCTGGATGGATCAGGTCGACCACGCTGAACGCGTCAGATTTGAATGAGTCAGGATCTAGGCCCCACTCTCTCATCTCATCGAAGAAATCTTTACTGCCAGTCCAATTTTCCAATCCTTGGAAATCGCCATCAAACCTTGCACCGCTATCGCTCCTAATTTCATGGACATGCACATCATAGCCATTTTTTGATAGAATAATTGCGGCCGATAGGCCTGACAGGCCAGCCCCGAGAATGTGTACCGGCTCACTTTTCACGAATATCCGACTGAAGTCATACGCTTCAACAGTTGGGTTCCATCCGGCGAATTCAAGTCTTATATGGTAATGCGGGTATGTGTCAGTCCATGTTTCGGTGGAGCCGGAGATTCTTGACCCTGATTACCTGAAATCCAAATTAGACGTTGACGGGTGTGGAAGTATAGTGTCATTTGTTGGGATAACTAGGGGATTAGAGGAAGGCTTAGAGGTCAAAAGACTGGAATTTGACTCTTGGGAGGAGAAGCTACCTGTGGTTCTCGAAAGTATCGCAATGGAGGCTCTAGACGAATTTGGGATATGTTCGGTGGTAATTGCCCACCGAACCGGGACAGTCCTGCCAACAGAACCAATAGTGTGTATCCATGTTTCATCACCGCACAGATCCGAGGGATTCAGAGCATGTTCTAGAATAATTGATGAGCTGAAAATTCAAGCCCCCTTATGGAAGAAAGAAGTTAGATCCGATGGAGAATTTTGGAAGGATGGGCTAGGGTGAAAACAGCTATTCTCAACCATTATCCACGTTACACACCAACTAATAGTAGGCCCTGCTTCGCGGACTATGATGAATGGCCCAACCGAAGGTATCACTGATATCAGCTTCAAAGAAGATGTATATAGAGAAGCAACTGCAACTGGCTTTCTTAGACTATCTCAAAAGAGTCTACGAGTTGTCTCAGACGGGAGATCAGTGAAGGGAGATGTTAGGGAGGCTTCAAACATAGCAGCTATTCTAGCAGCTAAAGAAACACCTAGAACCATTCCCCATTGCCATCCCATCCCAATAGAGGCTTGCTCAGTGCGATGGGACATTGAAGAATCTGGACTAAGATGCACTGTAACAGTTAGGACCCACTGGTCGACAGGGGTCGAAATGGAAGCCCTCTGTGGGGTGAGCGCCGCTCTCCTCTGTGCCTTTGATATGTTAAAATCAATAGAGAAAGATAACGAGGGACAGTATCACGATACGTATATCGAAGGAATAAGGGTCATCGAGAAAAAGAAAGGCAACCGCACAGTTGAATGACTACCTTCTCCTCGGGATTAGCATGGTGACAGCAGACTTCGTCGATTTTTTCTTGGAGGCCACAGAAGCCGCGGCTGTGGCCGCATCCCCCTGGAGGGGGAAAGGAGATGGCAAAGCGGCTGATGGAGCAGCAGTTGAAGCCATGAGAGCGGTTTTCGACAAAGTCCCATTTGATGGCAGAGTTGCTATAGGAGAAGGAGAGAGAGACGATGCTCCAATGTTATGGATTGGGGAGCCACTAGGTTCCATGCAAGGTCATCCAAATGCATCAAGAATAGATATCGCAGTAGATCCGTTGGAGTGCACAAATCATGTCGCAAAGGACCTCCCTAATGCCATGGCGGTTCTGGCAGCGGCTCCTCGCGGTTCCCTATTACATGCCCCCGATTGCTACATGAACAAAATTGCGGGCTCAAGTGATCTAGTTGGCCAGATTAACCTGGATGAGGAAACCTCGTACAACCTCGAATCAGCCTGCATGGCTAAAGGGAAAAATCCTTCAGAACTCAACGTAGTGGTGATGGAAAGGCCTAGGCACAAAACACTAATCCGAGAGATTAGCCAATTCGGGGCAAACGTGATCCTGATAGGTGACGGCGATGTTTCTGCCGCACTCAATGCTGCAGACTCAGAGTCCGAAATCGATATGCTGATGGGAATCGGTGCAGCTCCCGAGGGAGTTATTACGGCTACTGCATTGAGGGGATTGGGAGGGGCTTTTCAAGGAAGACTCGTATTCAAAAATGAAGGCCATAGAGAAAGAGCCGAAAGAATGATCGATGATGACATTGAGAAGCTCTGGGAAAGAGACGAACTTTGTTCATCAGATGACTCCGTATTCATTGGATCAGGTGTGTGCGAAGGAAGGACAAAGGGAGTTAAAATCAATGGTGATGGAACCGCTTCAGTTCATTCAGAAATAATAGATGTCGCCTCAGGTGAGCACAAATTTGTTTCACGCACGAGAGAATTTTAGGATTCTAAGCCGAACCATGCAACGATGGATTCATTTCATACCGCTCCCTCGTAATATCGGTAATGGTCATGGATGTGGAACTTTTAGAGAGGACAGCAGCAGAATTAGTAGCTTCGGGAAAGGGGGTCCTTGCTGCGGATGAGAGCAATGGAACTATGTCCAATAGACTGGCAGCCGTGGGCGTCGAACCATCTGCAGAAACTCGTCGTTCATACCGGTCAAACATATTTGCAACTCCCGGATATGAATCTGCAATTAGTGGGGTTATATTGTTCGACGAGACTATTCGCCAGAATATGGACGATGGGACCCCGATCCCCCAATACCTAGCTAGTAGGGGAATTTATCCTGGAATCAAAGTTGACACAGGCGCAAAGGAATTGGCAAACCATCCCGGTGAGAAAATAACTGAAGGACTAGACGGCCTAAGGGAGCGGTGTGCAGAATATTTCCAGATGGGCGCGCGCTTCGCAAAGTGGCGTGCCGTGATTCGTATAGGGAAAGGAATGCCATCACTGGCATGCCTGTCCACAAATTCCCATGCACTTGCAAGGTATGCTTCGATATGTCAAGAACAGGGGTTAGTGCCTATAATCGAACCGGAAGTTTTGATGGATGGCGACCATGACGCCCAGAGTTGCTATGATGTGACAGCGTCTGTATTGAAGATGACTTGGGATGAATGCAAGAAGCAGGGAGTTCACCTCAAAGGTGTCCTCCTCAAACCAAATATGATTCTTCCAGGAAATTCATGTTCCGATCGAGGAAGCAGGAAAAAGGTCGCTAAGATGACAGTTGACTGTTTGACTGAAAATGTCCCCAGCGAGGTTCCCGGAATTGTGTTCTTATCAGGGGGGCAATCAGATGAAGATGCCACAGCGCATCTCAATCTAATGAATGCTATGGATATAGACCATCCATGGGAGCTATCTTATTCCTATGGGAGGGCACTTTTAGCCCACGCATTGCAGACATGGGCCCGAGGATCTAGTGAGGGTAGCCAAGATGCATTCAGACACAGAGCGGAGATGAACAGTCTGGCGAGAACAGGGGACTGGAGAGAGGAATTAGAAAGCTAGTTATCTTCAAGCACGCCTGGTCTTAGTTGCCAAACGCATATCTCATATCGTCCAGAGAGAGCACCTCCTCTCTTCGTTGTTGAAACCTTCATTATGTCCTTGTCTTTTGAGAGTACGTTTCCGAGTTGTTGAGGAGTAGTCCCGTGTCTCATGGTGGTATTGACGTGCTCAAGGATTTCGGTGGTATTTGCCTCGCCTCTTGAATGTAGAAATTTCTTGATTTTTTGCCTTAGTCTTGTAGTTCTCATATTTACTCCTCCTTCGTGGACAATCCCCGCTCATGATGAGCTACCCACTCGTCGGTAGCCCATTCCGACAGGGGGTATTCACGACCTGCTATGCCGCTTCTTCTCATGGTGCCTATTCTGATTATAGTCTCATCCGATTCAAGCAGTCCTGAAATATCGGTCTTGGAAGTCTGGATCTCTTTTTGCGCTTCTAGCCAGGAAACTATTTCTGCTGTATTTCTTGGCTTGCTGGCTACGAATTTCCTGATCAATTTTCGGATATTTTCCGACATCATCTATCTCTCCATCTCGTGTCTGCAGGTCCCCGTCTCTTACCCGATATGCACAGGATGGCAGGCACTGATATAACCGTTCTGTAGGATTTAACTAACTTTAGTTACTTAACATCACACAAATAGCCCCAATTTTTGTTACAGAATTAAGTGTCGAAATGAAACCACGTACTTCTCCAATAGAAATGTGTAATTATATGTAACTAAATAGATTAATTTAATACAAATATCTTATGTGGATTAATTAAGTGGTGGTAATTCATGCCGGATGTTGACAATAATCTGAATATTCAGTATCCTCCATCGCGTCCAATCAAGATTAGAAGTAGGAACAAGAGAAGGATCCTAAGATACCTAGCAGAGAGGAGCTCAACAGTCAGTGAAGTAGCCATCGCAACTGGAATCAGGGTCCCTCATGCATCAGCAGAGATTAGGAGGTTGAGAAATGATACACTGCTAGACAGTGACATGCCCTCAGGAAGCAGAGGTGGGAGACTGCATCTGACAGAAAATGGGTGGGGAGTATTGAAATCAGACGAACTCGCAATGGCGTCAGAAGCGAAAACGATCTCTATGGAAGAGAGGGGATATTGCATACTTTTTCGAGATGGACCTAATCTTCTCCTGGGATTAACCGGATCGCCAGACTCACCATTGTTGCCCATTCCCGACAGGCCCCCGGAGAAACTCGGAGGCGAAGGATTCTCCAGTGGAACTAAGGGGGTTCCATGGAGTTGGGCTGTGTTCACAGAGAGGTCTCCAAGATGGGTAGATCTTTCTACTAATGAATTCAAATCGGCACCACCGGTGTATGATAGGGAGAAAATCGAGACTTTCTCTGAAAGTAAATCCATTATTGGGATAATTAGAGCGAGACTTCTGGATGAGGAAAGGCCGATAGCGATCGCACCGGGCGAATGGTTTTCCGCGCCAGATCACAGACCAAAACCCCCACTTCCAGAAGAATCCATGCACAGAGGTAATTGGACTCTCGCAAAATGTCATGAAATGTCACCAGATATCAGGCCATCGTCGACTATTGTGGCAGTTGTGTCGGAAAAGCTACCCAGAACCATGCTTTTGAAAGCTGCAAAGAGCGGATCTTTGATCATCGCCGACTTAACCGGATTTGAATCAAACAGTGATAAACTCCCTTTAGAATCTCTCGATCATTGGATTTCAATAGCTCATCCTAGACTATCTGAGGCAGAGAGAAATAGAAGATGCCAAGCTCTGAAGGATAGAATATCCGGGACCAGAAGGGCGAGAACCGAAGACTCCACATGGAGGAGATTTAGACAGGATTGGGGAAACTCTGAATTCTCATCATCCTCAAATCATCCGAGACTACTGGATACGAGAAGTTTAGGGAAAGCAGCTTCAGAATCACTCACTAGATGGGCTCTATCTAATGATGAAAACCCTCCATTGGTAATTGACGTACCAGACAACATTTCAAACGATTTAGCGAATTCTATTTCTTCAAATCCAAATGTTAGAATGGTACTGACAAAGAGAAATTTGGAGCCGTTCTCAGGGATGGACAGTGTACGGATTGATCATCTCAGGCCTCTCCCATGGATGGTACTTTCAACTAAAGGGGGCAGGGAGGTGCCAATCAGAATTGTTGATCCAATCCTCCATTCTCCTGACACACATCAGATACCACTATCGAAGGAAAAAGATAGCCATATTACCAATGAGCTAAAGGCTCTGGCAAGCTCAATTGATGACAAAGAGTATCAATCAATGGTGAGGTCCGCAATCTCTCAATATCCTGAGGGAAATGAAGATTGGGCCAACAGGATGGAAGCGAGATATCCAGTAGCAGCCTGGATAGCGTCACCTCCCCGTTCCAGATGGCCAAGGTGGCAGAGGCTAAGCTCTAGGTTAAATCCAGAATGGCTAATAATCCTTGATTTTGATCACCTTCCTTTGGAGGGTCTTTCTGAGGTAGCGGATGTTGCACCACAGTCAGTATTGGAGGTTTTTTCAGTGGAGTTCACACGTCTGCTAAGAACAGATCAAAATACCGCACTCAAATCTAGACCCACTATAGATCCTAGAAATGCTACTCGTGGGTCATCATGGGTTGCATCCCAGTTATTGGCAAACTCTGCTTGGCTTCCTGAGTCATTTCATGATGATCTGATTGAATGGTCCTTGGGAGTGTGGCTTGCCCATCCTCCAATCAAATCAATAAACACTATACAGGGACTTGTGTGGCTCTTCTCTTCTAGTGAGAGAGTTTCAGAGGATAAAGAGATTTCAATATTGAAAAAGATACTTTCCAAAGCCTCACAGTTGCCTCTTGACCACGATATGAGGTCTTGGGCCATTTTAGATAGGGTAACTCCGAAAAATATAGAGCCTTCATTTGAAGAAATAAAGCTAATTCTAACCAATTTACCCCTAGAGTGGTGGGCGCATATCTCCTCGGATTTACTGGAGGCAATGTTACAAGATGACAAAGCTTTCACATGGCTTGTAAGTAAGAGTATATCATGGCCGGCAGCCGTTCTCAGACCTGTGGGGTTTGAAAGTAAATTCCCTTTTCATCGTTCGTTAAACTACGAGGGATGTAGTTCCAAAATCAGGGGATTACTATCTAGAAGGATAAGAGGTAAGGAAGATTTTTCCTCAGAGGCCGAACCACTTTTTGATTTACTGGAGGCACTCGATGCACTTAATGAGAACAGGCCTCCAAAAATGGGGAATACTCATTCATTGGTAGGATGGTTAGCACAGCCCGCTGAGAGATGGCCAGAATTCAGTGTCAAAGAAATCTCAGAAGGGGATACCTATGTTATGGAAAGTCTGTTGCTAAAAAGAACCGGTTTCCATCAAGATCTGATTTCAAAAGGTACTTTTGACTAGCCAAAATGGACCGAGGGGTTCATTTCCCATCGGGTGTGCCCGGGACTGCCCAGCGGCAACACCCTGTTGACAAAACCCCCTCGCCGGAGGTTGAGAATGAAACATGGTACCACGTATGGGTAGCCATCTGTCGAAGACCAGTAGGATCATCATCGATGAAATGAATACTGGCGCAAATCAGGTGGCCGGACCATGTTAGGTCCCCTGAGGACCCGTAGGGGATGAATCAAGGGACTACCCCATGGTCCGACAGACGTCCCGGGGTGGGTCAGGCGCTCGAGCCAAGCTGTGAAGGTCGCCGTTACGCCCCGGGGCACACATTTTTCCAAAGCCCTCAATACTTCTCACTACTACAGAATGGTGATGAAAGCCCTTGGCCTGTTGGGCGGAACCTTTGATAGATTCCATAAAGGGCATAGAAAATTATTGGAAACTGGGCTCAGCGAGTGCCAGAATCTGGAAATTTGGATGACCTCTGACAATTTAGCTAAGAGTAAGGACCCCCGAATCGAGTCTTGGGATGACAGAAAGGAACTGATTGTCAACTCATTGGTTGGAGATGTCCGAGAAAGGATATCATTTCACGTTCTAGAGGATCTCTATGGCCCAGCAACTATCAGGGAAGATGTCCAAGCAATTGTCTGCACACCTGAAACTGTGGACAACTGCAAGAAAATCAACTCTCTCCGTTTGGAGAACTCCTTGGCGCCATTGCATATCGTCATCGCCGAACATGAGTTGGATTGGATGGGTAGGCCAATTTCCAGCACCAATATTAGGAGGGGAATAATGGACAGGGAAGGATATCCCTGGCTACATGAGGAAATAGGATTATTTGATCTAATTCTGAACCAAGATGTTGAATTATCCTTGAAGACACCATTCGGGCAACTCGTTGAGGGAGACGAGGATGATCCCAAATTGGCTATGAGAGAGGTGTTAAGTAGAATTTCCGACTCTACTGGGCCAATAATTGCGGTTGGCGATGTAACTGTGAAGACCCTTCAAGATCTGGGACGTTCAGCTGACATCGCGCTAATTGACGGAATGACCAAGCGTCAGAAGTGGAACGGGTCCTCAGAAATTGATGAGAGGCTCTTTGACTCCGTCCTCAGATGTTCCAACCCACCAGGCCAGATAACCCCGGACCTGTACAGATGTTGCATTGAGGCAATCTCCAAGTTTGGATACGGTAGAGGTGAAGATAAATCTCAATCCACATTGATAGTCATTGATGGTGAAGAAGATCTGGCCCCGCTCATAATCCACCCTTTGACTTCGCTTGGTTCAGTGATTCTGTATGGTCAGCCTGGAAAGGGAGTGGTCATCAGATATACTGATCTCGATGCAAAAACTAGGTGTAGGAACCTATTGGAATTGATGGATGGAGACTGGTCACAAAGGTAGAGCGGTTCTTAGATCGCTGAAATACTCTTATTGGCTAAGGCAAATGGTCTAGTTCTGCAAGGTACTAATTTTCTGCTTCTTCGAGAAGTCCTATTCCAACTCCGAAAGAAACTAGGACTGCAGACACCGAGTAGACTCCGGGATCCACCCATGTATTCTCCATAGCACTCCAAAGGACATAGAATAGCACTCCTATTGCTACTAACCAACTAGAGACCATTTTTGTCGCTCCTCTGTCAGAAGATAGGAGGCTCTCTGAGATGCAACTTGGGAGCCCAGTCAGCCAGCCGACAAAGCCTGAATCATGGATTTTATTCAGGCCCCTTGCCCCGAGCCCGATTAGAAGCAATCCAACAAGTCCGAATAAAGCATCATCCATCACAAATGCCATTTCAGTGGTGGAAGGGTCCCTGGTCCCACTGAAGAAATCTATCCAAAGTACCTTTTTCCCCTCTGAATAAGCGCCTATGAAAAGGTTAACTATTGTTAGGAAAACTACCCACGATCCCAACAAGGCCAAGGCCGCCGACAAGGTCTTACTCGGACGCATCAAGGAACTCATCCACTCTGATTCACTCATGGTACAACGTCCCGGGGACCTAGGACTTCTGTATAATCATTATCTGAGTGCATGTGGAATCATAATCTGCTTTGGAGAGCATATTTCTCCTTAGATGCCTGGGCCACCAAGGCTTCAGAATCACTCAAGGTTGAGATTACATCAATCCCTCTGGGAACAGCGGAATTCACTTGTTTACTTCTACCTCCTCTTCCCTTGCTAACATTTCTGGCCATTATCAGCCCAAGGGTGTCCAGCTCATTCAGTAGAGAAGATATCCTCCTTGCAGTCAGAGGTTCGACTGAAATTTTCAAACAGGCATCTGAGTAAGTCCTGAATACTTCTCCCGTGCTGATATTTCTTAGGCCATTCTCCTCATTGAGTTTGATGGTAAATAAAACCAGTTTTTGGTGCAAAGGAAGGGTCCTCAAGACAGGAGTGACCTGATCGTATTCTAATTGGCTCTGGGCCAATCTTACATGAGGAGGAGAGACCGACTCATGTCCCTCCTGCTCAGCCTTTTGGACGGAGATCCTGAGAAGATCCAAGGCCCTTCTAGCATCACCGTGTTCAGATGCTGCCAATGCCGAACATAGCTCTATTACGCCATTTCCGATAGAATCCTGTCGCAAACCTGTCTTGGCCCTATCTTCTAGAATATCCTGAATCTGAGCGGCCCCGTATGGGTGGAATACTAGGTCCTCCTGGCTCAGCCTAGAGCTGACTCTCGGGTCTAGGTGTTGAGTAAAGTGTAGATCATTACTGATGCCAATTATGCAACACCTTGAAGACTTTAGAACGGTATTGAGATTTGTAAGATTGTAAAGGATACCGTCTCCAGCCCTTGCCACAAGATTATCAATCTCATCAAGAACGATGATATGGACGCCTCCTTCCCTGTCCATTCTTGTAACCAGGGTGTCCAGAACTCTGTCTGTTGGCCATCCAGTAAATGGGATAGGGGCATCTCCCCTGTGGGATAGTTGCGAGGCGATATTTTGTACTACCCTGTACTTAGTGTCTATATTCCTACAATTTATCTCGTAGCTGAAAACTGGCTCACCCATTTCCTTCCCTTTGTCAAGAAGCTGTGAGAGTACATATCTAGTGACTACAGTTTTTCCTGAACCAGGAACTCCGTAGAGTAGCATATTCGAAGGGATATGACCGTTCAATGCGTCAACAAGATTCCTAACCAGCGCGTCGACCTCTCCTCCTCTGTGAGGGAGTTTATCAGGCTCGAAGGCGTGATCGAAAGCCCTCCTATCAATAAACAAGCTCTCCTGTCCAAGAATCTTTTCGAAAATGTTTCTCTCCATTTTCTAACACTCCTTGCACATGTCGTCGAACTACTCTCCTACTCCCCATCTGAGTGGTTGAATAGCCAACGCGGATTGACAGCGAACAAGCTCCAGATAATAAGCCTCTCTGAAGAATCAGTAACTCAAGTAAGTTTACAACAGTAAATTGCATTCAAGTTTACTTTCTACATCAGTATTTTTTTTTGTCCTATAAACAACTTTCAGTATCTCGTTTTTACATTTTTTTATCTGGTGCAAATATCTCACTGTAAAAGAAAATATCCATCAACATAATATGATAAAATAGTCAATCATGGAGTATGAATGATATTCAATTTTTTTAACTCGAATGATCTAGAATGTTATATCATCCGAATTGTTTTGACGAGATGAGGTATATATGCATGTTATTTTTTTGATTTTTTATTTATAATTTGAAATGACCCGTCATCAAATATTTGAAGCGCGTCAAAATCTTCAAGCTGGTAAATTTTCTCTGGCAACGCGGGCATCTGGAAACCCTCTTGACGACCCCTCGCAGAAGAGTAGTTGTGAGTCACGAGAATTTTCGCATGGGGATTCCTTTCTGAGAGTTTGACCACATCCGAGGGACGGTGATGATGAGGAAAATCCCCAATATCAGGAACCCCCATCTCCACTATGATAACGTCGGCATCCGGGGCTCTCCGATCTATCTCCGAACATGGCCCGGAATCCCCACAATGAAGGATACTAAATCCGCTGGAATGTATAAGCTCGTATCCATGAGGGTCAGTTTCTGGATTGTGATTGACAGGGAATCTAATGAACCTCCAACCTGTATCTCCAATGAGCCCATTTTCCTCTTCATTCCAATCAACCATCGAGTCCAGCGAATCCAAACTCCCGGGGAAGCCCGTTTCACACAAACCATGAAGGATTTTTCTCCCACCTGGACGAAGATAGACATCCAGCCCCACCTTCGAGTCTCTATTAGTCACGTATTTCCTTTCCAGAAGGAAAAAGGGGAATCCGAAAATGTGATCCCCGTGCCAGTGAGTGAACAACAGATGACGAATGTCTCCACTCGAATGCCCCGTTCTCTTTAGCTGAGTGATAACTGTCGGAGGGGCGTCAATTAGGATTTTGCCATCGATGAGGGCCAGTGCATGCATCCTCCCATGTGGGGAGAAGGCATTGCCAGTTCCCAGGAAATCAACTCTCGGCATGGGCCTGCGAAAGAGACCAATGACTTGACCCCATCGCAATTATTGCTATTCTTTGAGAACTCCCATTACATTTATTCATAAACGAGGGATTTCCCGAGGGACTGAGAGATATGTCGAGTCAACCCCGTTCCATCCTCATATTATATGGTTCACAGTCAGGAAACTCAGAGGAGCTTGCTGAACAGGCGGGTAAGGCCTGTTCTGCTCAAGGACTTAATCCCTCAGTCAAAGCCATGGACGAAATTCAAATCACAGACCTTAGCTCCCAGAAGAGGGTCTTGGTATGCTGTAGCACTTGGGGGGACGGCGAACAACCAGATAACGCTGAAGATCTTTGGGAAGCTGCCAACAGTGGAGCGATATCCAGCCTCAAGGGTCTGAACTTCTCCGTTCTTGCATTAGGAGATACATCTTACGACCTTTTCTGCGAATCCGGCAAAGAGTGGGATGCATGGTTCGAAAAAATGGGTGCTAACAGGGTTCATCAACGAGTTGACTGTGATGTAGATTTTGAAGGACCCGCCGCGGAATGGACCGCTGCAGTCATTCCACTAATGGTCGCAATAGAAGACGATCCAGATGCAATGGACGAAGATTCCTCCTCAACTTCCGCAACCGAGGTTACAGTGGCTTCAATGGAAATCCCAACCAAGACCGAGAAGTCACAATGGAACGCTAAGAATCCATACTCGACGAAAATCACCCAGAATTATGTATTAAACGGAGAAGGGTCCGGAAAAGAGACAAGACACATCGTCTTCGAACTTGGGGACTCTGGATTAAATTACAAAGCAGGGGATGCTCTCGGTGTCGTCCCTAGATGCCCCCCAGAGGTTGTGGCCGAAATCCTCTCGATAACGGCCCTAACAGGTGAAGAAATAGTTGAGACATATGCGGGAGAGTGCACATTGCAAGAGGCACTAATGGACAAGTATGAAGTCCACAGAGTTTCCAAGAAATGGATCGAGTCTCTAGGCCCCAGGCTAGTATCATCCTCCTCCAGTATCGAGATTAAGATTGTTAGTAGAAAGAGAACCTCCTCCAGAGATGGAACGCTCTTGGTCGAGTGGAAGGGCTCGGGCGAGGGAGATGATCTGCCCGAGAGATATGTGGAAATTGGCATGCCCTCCAATCCATCCGAAGCTCTCTGGAATGAACTAACATCCGATTCCAAAGCGATGGAAGACTACATGTGGTCCCGTGATTACGTTGATGCACTTTCGGACTTTGGTCATATAGGATTCAGCGCTCAACAATTAATTGAAGGAATGGATCGATTGAAGCCTAGGCTTTACTCCATTGCCAGCAGTCCTGACCATGAGCCCGGGACCGTTCATTTGACCGTTGGAATTGTCAGGTACAATCATCATGAAAGGGACAAGACTGGACTCTGCACAGGTTTCCTAGCCGACAGATGTCAAGTCGATGAAACTGATATTGGGGTATTCATGTCTCCAACCAGATCATTCGTGCTTCCCTCCGATGGCTCCGTGGATGCGATCATGGTCGGACCGGGAACGGGAATTGCTCCTTTCAGGGCATTCCTTCAGCAAAGAGACATTAACGGAGACACAGGTAGAAACTGGCTCTTCTTCGGAGATTGGACTGAAGAAGGGGAGTATTATTATCGAGACGAAATGGAGTCTTGGAAAGAAAGAGGAGTCTTGGACAAGCATGACCTTGCTTGGTCCAGACAGGGATCAGAAAAGGTGTACGTCCAGCACCTGATGAAGAAGAATGGGGAAGAGATTTGGAAATGGATTGATGGTGGAGGTTATTTCTATGTCTGTGGAGATAAGAATTACATGGCGAAAGACGTACACACAACACTCATTGAGATATGCTCAGAGTTCGGTTCAATGACTCCAGATGAAGCAAAGGATTTCGTCGAAACCAAGCTAATGAAAACAGAGAAGAGATATCTAAGAGATGTCTACTGATGCGTTGTTATGCAATCATTCTTCCGATTCAATCATAGGTCCCCCTTATCACCGTCGCCCTGATGTTTAGGAGGGTACTCATCGCAAACAGGGGAGAGATAGCCCTCAGAATTCTTCGCTCCCTTAGGGTAATGGGAGTCGAAGTAGTTACCATCCACGGTAAGGAAGATCGACTGTCGCTTCCAGTTAGACTGGCTGATGAGTCAGTATATATCCCTCGCTCAGATCCACTCGCATCTTACCTCGATATCGAGGCAATCGTAGCCGCGGCAAAGGAAGTGGGTGCGGACGCTGTTCACCCGGGATATGGTTTCCTCGCAGAGAACCCTATTTTCGCGGAAAGGTTGGAAGAAGAGGGAATCACATTCATAGGCCCTAGTCCGGATGTTCTACGTTTACTCGGAGATAAGATTGCTGCTAGAGACGCCATGGTAAAATCTGGAATTCCAGTTGCCAGGGGGTCGGACGGCCCGGTGTCCGATCCAGAGGAAGCGGCCATCCAGGCCGCAGAGATTGGCTACCCTGTGATAATCAAAGCCTCAGCAGGCGGAGGGGGGATTGGAATGCAGGTGGTGGAGTCTCCTGCTGACTTCGACAAAGCATTGAGAATTTGTCAAGGCAGAGCAAAATCCGCCTTTGGAGATGACAGAGTTTTTCTCGAGAAATTCATTCAGGGAGCACAACACATAGAATTTCAAGTAATTGGAGATGGTGAGCGGGCAATTCACCTAGGAGAAAGATTCTGCTCTATCCAGAGAAGACATCAAAAGATTCTGGAAGAAGGGCCTTGGCTGTCAGAGGAAGTCAGGGCTGACCTAGGCTCCAAAGTAGTTGAAGGGGCCAAGGCAGTGGGATACAAGGGACTGGCAACATTTGAATTCCTAAGGGACTCAAATGGTGATTTTTACTTCCTTGAAGTAAATCCTAGGGTACAGGTCGAACACACCGTAACTGAGATGATTACAGGTACAGATCTAGTATCGATGGGAATCAGAGTGGCTGCTGGGGAAGGAATACCATTGAAGCAAGATGAAATACGAATCAGTGGCCATGCAATCCAGACTAGGATCAATGCAGAGAACCCAAGGACCCTTTCGCCCTCCCCCGGAAGACTTTGGGAGTGTCATTGGCCTAGCGGACCAGGCGTAAGAGTAGACTCCCATGCCCACACCGGGTATGATATGCCAGCTTCCTTCGACTCATTGTTAGCGAAAATAATAGTATGGTCACCCAGCAGGGCCGAGGCCATCTCAAGGATGAAAGCAGCTTTGGATGAGACCATGTTGCTAGGGGTGGATACCCTTATACCGCTACACAAAGCAATCCTGGAAAATGAAGATTTTCTTTCAGGAGATATCACAATAAGATTTCTGGAAGAGCACCCAAACCTCCTCGGAGGCGAGTGACTTGGAGATGGTAATAGTTGGAACCATCGCACATGATGACATCGAGACCCCCTCGGAGAAAGCAAACGGAATCCTTGGTGGCTCTGCCCCTCATTCTGGACTGGCGGCCTCATTCCACCTCAGGCCCCCTCCGGGACACCCCCCTAGAATTGGGATAGTCAGTGTTGTAGGTCAGGATTTCTCGACATATCACCAGATGGTATTAGAAGACGCAGGCCTGAACCTCGCAGGCGTAGCACTTAGTGAGGGAGAAACCCCTCGGAGGTATCTGAAATACGATTCAGAAATGGCCATAATGGGTTTGCCCAGAACAGAACCTAATGTTTTAGATGGCTTCTCCCCATTTTTGCCACAGGCATGGACCAGTCCTGAAGTTCTCCTATGTGCAGATTCAAATCCAAGCATCCAGCTTGAGGCTCTAAATCAATCATCTGGATCTAGAATCAATGCATTGGATACTAGCAAGATTTGGATCGAAGAAGAATTTGTGAATTTATCTAATGCGATGAGATTGTCTGATATCGTCATACTCGACGAGGATGAAGCTAACCTTATTTCGGGAGAGAAGGTTCTGACTCAATCAATTTCTTCCATCATTTCCGGAGAGTCATTACATGGAGGCATCGCCGCAGGAAAGGGCCCTAGAAGCCTGATCGTGAAGAGAGGAAGTAGTGGGGTCTTGGCCAATCTTCCCTGTGGGACAATCGCGCTTCCGGCTTACCCCATGGAGAACCCAATAGATCCTACTGGATTCGGAGATACATTCGCAGGAGCATTATTCTCTTCCCTTGTGGGGCACGAATCTCCGCTGAATGATGTTGAGGTAATGAGGAAATCCATAGTTCATGCATCGGTTTCTGCTTCATATTGTTCAGAGGGAATAGGAACCAAGGGAGTCAGATCCTTGGGAAGAGGGAAATATCATGCTAGAGCAGATAGGTATAGAAGGATAGTCGGGATATAGTTACTCCAATCTCCTTACGCCTGGGATGTGGTGCTTCTCTCCCTTTGACTGGGCTTTCCTAAGTTGCGAGAATTTCAGCCCCCCACTTGGAATGCTCAATTTTCTTTGTTCTTTTGCTCGTCCCATGGATACTCTGTCGACAACAGAATACAACGCCTCCTTGGCAGAGACAGGATGAACATCTTCGACCATGGGGTGTCTCTCAATAAGATCCGCTTGATGATCTTGATCACTCCTCAGTCTGATATACTGGGAAGTCTGAAACCTCTCCCCTACTCTGAAATTAGCCCCATCAGAATCTCCATATTGGGAAGCGTAACTGTCTTCTTTGCTATGTCTTGCCCTGCTCCTGGGCCTGAGCAAAGACTCTATCCAACTAGGTTTGCTCCTCTCCTTTATCGCTAATCCGCGATTTAATCTACCTCCATTCATAGAAGCAACTAGACTTGAGACTCCAGGGTAGTCATGCAAATCCGTAGCTTCCCCACCCGTGTTTGTGAGAGATTTCCTTGAATCTGCTTGTTTTGCCCTAGCCTGCCTCACTATTCCTGGGACACACTCCTCCCTAACTGCCTCTTGGGTGGGACTCGGAAGTAAACCCTCCCGTCGGTAATCGGTTGTCGGTGCCCCATGTTGTGAATGTGCCCGCCTTATCATTTCAGAACTTGAAGGCGAGATCATCCTGTCCTCATTAGTTGGGATTGTTTCGATGGGGCTATCAAAGCCAACAAATGAGTTTGCCTTTGGCTCATGAATAACATCATCATCAAACATACCCCCAAAACCAAACATATCGGAGGGCTCATCATTGATCGTGTCAAATCCATTTTGAATTTCAAGTGGACGCTCCTTTTCCCTGTACCAAGACGCCTCTTCCCTGCCCCACGCCCTCTCATAAGCCGAAGTTGCACTATCCCTCGATGTCTCAAAAGACCCAACTTGTGACACAATTGGATTCGATGCTGTATCATTATTTGATACAGACTCCTCTTTCACATCCCCAAACATATTGAAATCAAAATTCACGCTCTCGGAAATCGCAGGAACCACTTCTCCTGAATCAATGATAATTTCAGCCTCTATACCACTCCCAACAGTCTGTATTTCTGGAGGAGATGGCGGCCAAGGGAGAGCCTTTGGTGCCGGCATTCCACCTGCATCTTGGAAAGCTGGAAATAAAGGAAGCTCATTTTCAATCTCTTCCAATCCTACCCTAGCTTCCTCCACACTTAATCCTCTACGTAGCCTATCGGCCATCAGGCACAGCCTCATCAGAGAACCCTCTCTTCCCCCAATCATGTGCCTAGATTTATCATTGTCTTCTATCACGAGAACAGAGCTCCTCAAGCGGAAATAGGATAGTGAGGCAAAAGCTCCAGCCAAGGAGACGACCCAACCAATTGGTGGTACTAGGATGGAATATCCAATAGCGACTGCTATAGCGCCAATTACAGGTGTTCCCGAAGGCAAGATTGGGATGTTTATATGCCTCATTTTGGATATCGAATTGAGATCTATCCTGAGTCCTTGGCCTATTCTGTTCTCTATGGTCAGCTGTCGCTGATTCAGAACAGCAACGAAGTTCCCTCTCATCCCGACCAAACTCAGGTTTCCAATTAGCTCAGATTCACCTTCCATTCGGTCGGGCTTATGCCCGACTGAGTACATCCCAGTTGTCGAGCGTCAGATTTCTGGTATAAGCTCTGGGGGTGATGCTTCATTCAATCGCTCTCTTAGAGGGCAAACGAACTCATACCGGCGATACTTCTGAAATAGTTCCGAAGATCCTCATGGGAGTGGCGTCTAATTGAACAATAATCACTACTCCGCCTCCATCCTTCCTGACTACCAGTGGGGTTTCCCAGTCAATAGTGATTAATTCACCATCCATTCCCACAACCCTGCCAACTTTGAATTGTAGATTTATGGAAGCGTGAACTATGTCATTTATGGATAAAATCCTCTTTTGAAACTTAGTTGAGTTTAGTTTGTATGTAGAAGAGTTGACCTCAGTCATTAAATCGGATCCATGATGAATTATCAACGACCCTTTCCCCAGTGAATTCTCTTCGACACCTCTGAGCGCTACTCCGACTCTGTCTCCGGCAAAGGCTTCCTCAACATCATCGTCCATTACCTGCAGGCTCCTCACTACGCCGTTATTCCCTCCTGGGACAATTTCTACCTGATCGTGCTTCTTTATCGAACCAGACTCAACGTACCCTATCCCCACAACTCCTATTCCCTGAACGTTAAACCTCTGATCAATCGGAACTACAAGGCCATCATCGCCTTCCCTCCCTGTATGCAATGAGAACAACTTTTCTCGAAACTCATGTGGCTCCGGAGGCTCCTCTATTATGTCCCATTCAAGCTCCGCCTGCCGAAAAATGAATCTAACTTGATCAGGATCTATCCAACTCTCCGTTTTTTGATTAATCATTGCTACTCCCGACTCGATTCCAGAACTTTTCATTGCTACCAAAACTTCTCCGAGAGCCGCATCGATTTTTGTAACCTCAATAAATCCAACGCTAGAGACATTGAGTACTGATAGCAGGGGCCTGATACTTTCAGGATGCTTCAGAGGCCTCAGGAGAGAGAGAATCCTAGTCTGGGTCGAGCTAGTATCCTTGAAAACATAGGAATCTATGTCTCTGGAGTCACTTTTCTTAGCCAGTAATTTAGCGAGGTCATCGGACCCATAGAATGCCACATTTACTACCGTCATGGCATCACCGAGACAATCATCGACGCATGGCATCACGGGCAGACTTGGCACTTTCCCATTCAGCACGCTCTTCATCGTCAGAAGGAACAAACTGAGGGACCTCTATCGGCCTCATATCGCCATCAATTGCTACCATGAAAAAATAACCTGAGCAAATCAACTCAGGGTCCCAATCTGACCTTGTCATTCTGCATGACCTAACCAATACTCCGACAGTCCTTGGTGATGTCCAAACCACCTTTCCTATGGTCCTGATGATATCTCCCTGATATGCCGGCCTCTCGAATTTCAAAGCATCCACGGATACGGTGACGAACTCCTCATGGGCGAACTTGCTGGCAGCCAGCCCTGCAGCCCTGTCCATTATCGACATAAGGTGGCCTCCGAACAAAGTATTCAGCGCATTCGTATCTCCTGGAAACACCTCATCTAAGAGTACAACAGGTTCGGTAGACCGCGGCTCTCCCATGCTCCTCGAGCCGATGCTGGGGTCTGCCCCCCTTCAATCCTCCATTAAAAATCCCAAAAAATGCACAATTCTACCGCTGTATTGAATCGAAGAATCTCCTAGGGTATGCATGGATGACAACGCCTTGGCATGGAGAGAGGTAGTAATTCAGGATCCGGATGGAGGAGATTTAGTACTCTGGCCGCACCTTCCATGTGTTATCATGCCGAGTAAAGTAAGGTCTAGGAAGAAATGGGATGGATTAGCCCTCACAATCTCCAAAAATGACTTTCTTTACATGATGGAGGATTACGAAAGGGAGAAGGAGAGCCCCGGCGCTAATGTTGAGGCCGCTATATCGTCGGGAACGCTGATATCAAGGCTATTGAAAGACCTCAGGGAGTTGGATATAGACGGTCCCCATATTCCTGACCCTGAGCCAGTTAGATTGGTATCACATGCCGAGAATGCCAGAGGGGGCCTGCCAATATTTCTTATTGAGCCAGAAATTGATGATGAAATGTGGTTTGAATGGCTTTCCAAATGCGCGGAAATGGAAGTTAAGATAGGATCACTGCTTTCTCGATTGACCACGTCAAAGAGGTGGAGGAAATATGCTCAAAATGCAGTATCTTTGATCCTGAAAGATAGCGACATAGACTCAGAACTTGGAGCAGCATCAGCTACTTGCTATGCTTGGGAACAAGAATGTAACAAAGATATTGGAGAGGAGCTGATCTTGGAAAAAAATGTGCGTCTAGCGTCAAGGATTAGAGGGGCACTGGCCGATCTTAGGAGCAGTAGCATTGATGATGATGAAACCTCACAGCCTACTCTGATGGTACCCGTGCATCAAGCCAGACTCCCATCTTTGGCAAGGGCTATCAACAACTGGCCCGAACCAGAAACAATAAGGAGAATGAAAAAATGAGCGTCACACCAAAATTCACCACTGAGACTCAAAACTTCAGATTCATTCCAGCGGTGCCAATAAATCATGATGATGCCGTGTCTATGGCTTCTGGAACGAAGGCTGGGGACTACGTTGTTGTCTCACACGAGCAACCAAGGGCCACCTATGTTATTGAGCCCGAAGGCTCCATCCTGGTACATGGACTATCCAGGGTGGAGGTTGCAGAGTTAGCAGTTCAGGAGCTACTTCTGACAATGGGGCTTCCACTTGAGGGGCTCACTGTGGAGTCTGGAGAGCTGATTGTCAGTTTCTCATTAGGGAAGGATGTGAACTTGGAAATTTCTGAAAGAAGGTTTGCTGATATAGAATATGACTCACGGATAGAAGCCCTCAGAATTAACGCATCACTCCACAATGCGACAATCATTCTGTTTGACAATGGAAGAGGGGTGGTCTTGGAACAATCTTCCAGAAAGGTGTCTGAGATGGCTGTGAGGCATTGGGCAGAGAAGCTAGAGAGTGAAGATGCTTTGATGTGAGATGATGCTGGTAGATGGGAAATGGGAAGGCCCTATAGTGGACCAGCACATGCATCTGGACAGGGAAAATAGATTCATCTCTGCAGCAGAGGAGTTTTCAAGAAGCGGTGGAACGGAAATTTTTCTGGTACACAAGCCATCATTCTCAAAAACACTGCCAACAGATCTGAATGGGTACAGAGAAGTTTACAGGGACACAATCAAGATGGCAGAAATTGTCAGGAAGAAAACCGAATTGAAAGTCAATGTCGTCCTAGGGCCCCATCCAGTAGTCTGGGATATCCAGGCCAATGATATCGGAGTCAAAGCATCTTCAGAGCTCCACATATCAGCTGTTGGACTCGCCCTCGACATGATTGAGGAAGGTGAGGCGATTTGCCTCGGAGAGGTTGGAAGGCCTCACTATTCGGTTCCGGAAGATAGATGGACAGAGGCAAACGACCTCCTTTTGGAAATAATGAGAATGGCATCGTCCTCCAATTCCCCCGTTCAGTTACATGTCGAGGAAAACGGAAATCAGACTTGCAGAGATATTGCCACACTTTGCGATAAATCAGGATTGTCCAAGAGAAGGACAGTCAGACATTTCGCACCTTCTGACATCAGTTATCAAGGAACCTCGGGACTTCCGGTTACCGTTAGCATGGGAAAAGGAAGTATCGAGGGAATCTGCTCCACAATTAGCGACAATTCTTCACCATGGGGTATGGAAACCGATTTCCTAGATGATCCCAGAAGACCAGGTGCAGTTCTGGGCCCGAAAACAATACCAAAGAGGACACACCAACTTTGTCAGGCACTTACCATCAAGGGATGGGATAAGGCTGAGATTGAGAATTGCATGCTCAATGTACATGAAAGATGGATCGAATCCACATATTTCTAACCGAATTTAGTTTTTGGTGTGAATGTCATCAAGGCCCCTGCAACAAAAAGAGCCAATGATAATGCGAAGAATCCGAAACCAGAAAGTCCCGGGCCATATCCTAACCCTTCAAGTCCCATTTTCCATACTGGACTGTTCACTGGCATGAACAAAATCATCAGTAAAATGCCGATACGTTGCCTTATGAGCACAAACATCGGAGCACACACTCTCTTTTGAAGTACTGAGTTCAAACATCTCCGCAACCGAATCGGTTTAGAGATACCATATGCTCGCCCAGCCCGAGCGCCTGTAGTGAAGGGGTTATCACAAGAGGTTTCCAACCTCTTGTCCCGGGTTCAAATCCCGGCGGGCGCA